>OLXP01000019.1_pt1 | contig 133884 bp, 113 predicted proteins | sample 1644201 | NCBI WGS metagenome assembly OLXP01 (sample SAMEA103958163, study PRJEB25191) | human gut metagenome
TTGCCAAAGAACCGACAGAGATCATGGCGATGGCGGCGTCGCCCTTGATCTTCGTATTCTGCCCGGTGCGCAGGAGCAGCACGGCACTGAGGATGGTAACGACCATGACAAGGGGCATTTTGTTGGTGATCTGCAGCACGGCGGCAATCGCCATTGCGCCGAACGCCACATGGGACAGACCGTCACCGATGAAGGAAAACCGCTTCAGCACCAGCGTTACGCCCAGCAGGGAGGAGCAAAGCGCGATCAGCACACCGACAATGAGCGCATAGCGGACAAAGGGATATGCCCAATAGAGAGCCAGCTTTTCCAAGATAGCGGTCATTGGATGTCACCGCCTTTCTTCGCGTCAAACAGCCGCCCTTGCGGGCTTTGGAGATAGTCCGCCCTTGTCCCAAAGAAAACCGTGTCGCCAATATGCAGAATATGGCTGGCGTATTTAACTGCGGCAGTAATATCGTGAGAGATCATGATCACAGTGATGCCGTCCTCACGGTTGAGCTTTTCGATGAGCGTATACATTTCCGCCGTCACCTTGGGGTCAAGCCCGGAAACAGGCTCATCAAGAAGCAGCATTTTTTGCGTGGCGCACAGTGCGCGGGCAAGCAGCACCCGCTGCTGCTGCCCGCCGGACAGCTCCCGATAGCACCGCCTTGCAAGCTGTGTAATCTGCATTTTCTCCATAGCCTCCGCCGCAAGTTTCTTTTCTTCTTTGTTATAAAATGGACGGCTGCCGCAGCGTCCCAGGCACCCGGAGAGAACGATCTCTCTCACGGATGCCGGGAAGTCCTTTTGTACCACTGTCTGCTGCGGCAGATAGCCGATCTCGTTTTTCCTCAGCCCATCGCCCGTCAAAATTCTGCCGCTGATGGGTGTCTGCAAGCCGAGGATCGTTTTCATAAGGGTACTCTTGCCGGAGCCGTTTTCCCCTACGATGCAGAGATAGTCGCCTGCCAGGAGCTCAAAGCTGAGGTCTTGGAGAACGGGTCGTCCATCGTAGCCGGCACAGAGATTTTGACAAGTGAGCTGAGCCATAGACCTACCTCCTTACCCTAACGCTTCCTTCAGCACGGAGAGATTCTTCTCCATAACGGAAAGGTAGGTGGCGCCGTTTGCCACGTCCTTGGAGGTGGTGGACTGCATGGAATCCATGGTCAGCACCTTCTGATTCTTCCCGGCGGTGTTCTGAACGATGGTTTCCGCGATCCTATGCTGTGCGCCCTCGATGGTCAGCACGCAGGGAAGTCCCAGCTCATCCACCTTCTTTGCAAGGAACGAAACGGTTTCAAAGCTGGCCTCGGTCTCGGCGGAGCAGCCCGCAAAGGCGGCGTAGTAGCGCAGACCGTAATCGTCCACCAGATAGCGGAACGGGAAACGGTCGCCAAACAAAACGGTCTTATGGGCCGCACCGTCCACAGCCGCCTTATAGTCTGCGTCAAGAGCAGCCAGCTTGTCCCTATACGCCGCGGCGTTGGCGATATAGGTGTTCTTGTTGTCCGGGTCGATGGCACACAGCGCATCCGCAAGCGTCACGCAGAGTGTCTGGGCGTTCTTCAGGGACAGCCAGACGTGCTCGTCCTTTTCCTCCCCATGGTCATGCCCCATCAGCTCGTCAAGGATATCCTCTGCGGAAAGCGCGTCCTTCACAAAAAACGGATTGGTCTTGGCGCTCATCAGCGCATCGAAGCCGTCGTTGCCGAAGTAGATATGGAAATGCTCCGCCTCGCCCGGCTCGTGGCCGTGGTCGTTGAACTGCACATATTTGGGCGCATCGGCACTGGTGGTTTCGAACTGATAGCGGACGCTGCGGATCGTGCCCTCATCATTCCGCTTCGGCTGATAACCGGCATAGGTGTATTCAGCGGAAACGGTTTTTCCGTCTCCATAAGTGAAGGTGATCGTGTTCCCGTTGATAGAGATCTTCTCGGCGTCACACTGCCACGAAGCCTTATACTTTTTCCAATAGGTGTCCTTTGTGGTCGAGGTGTCCTCGTCCTCCTCCGCCCTGTGTTGGCAGAATTTGTCCAGGTCGCCGTTCAGCAGATAGGGGTGCAGGGACTTCCACGCACCGGCGAAATCCGAAAGGGTGCGATCCTTGATGTCATCCTCCGTGAGCTGTTCATCGTGGCTGTGACCGTGGTCGTGACCGTCCTCCTGCATACCCTCAACGGTCTCCTCCGTTTTCACGGAATCACCCAGCACCCCCAGCAGATTGATGACCTTCATATTCCTGTTGGCGGCGTTTTTCAGAGCGTTTTCCACCCAGCCATCGGACTCGCCGCCCACATAGACGAACAGGTCGCAGTCGGAGATCTTGACAATATCATCGGCGGTGGGCTGGTAGCTGTGCAGGTCAACGCCGTTATCCAGCAGCATGGTGACCTCGGCGTTCTCCGCCTTGTCGCCCAGGATCGCCCTGACCCAATCGTATTCGGGGAAAATGGTCGTGACGACCTTCAATTTGCCAGCTTTTCCGGTATCCTGCGGCTTTCCGCAGCCGGCAAGGACGCCGGCCAGCATCATTAGCGCAAGCAGCAGCGCAGTTATCTTTTTCATAGGCTATATGTACCTCCAGATTATGATAAGAACGTAAAAATGGGCGCAAAAATACAAGGGTGACGGCAACGCCGTGAAAGCCTATCCGAAAACGGATAGACCCCACACCCTCGTAAATAGTTCTTATTTAATCTGAAAGCTTGACCTTGAGTGAAACCAGAGTAAGCGTGCGGACAAGCTCCGCGCAGGAGGGAATGACGCTGCACGGGGCATACCTGACCGCCGCGGCGAAAACCGCGGCAGCACCGGCAAGCCCAATGCTCTTGAGCAGATTTTCACAGACCTGCAGCTGGTGGCAGATGGCGCAGTCCTCGCCGGAGCAGGTATGGTTGGCTTCGACCGCAATATAGACAGCGGAGGACAGCATGACAGCCGCCAGCACGGCTGCCAGCAAGCCTGTGATCAAGCGAAGCTTCTTTGTCATAGCCTGTCCTCCTTCCAAGTATTATTCTTCCCGGCAATCCGCGCAGGTGCCATAGAGAACCGTGTCGGCGGCGTCCAGCGTGAATTGCTCGCTCTGCGCCAGGTGCTTTGCAAACAGGACGGCGTTGCCGCTTGCCATGTGAAAGGTCCTGCCGCATTTTACACAGCTCATGTGCAGCGCACCCTTGCAGTTCTCGGCGTCAAGGTACTGATAGTAGACCTCCCGCGTGCCGCTCTTGCTGCTGCGCCGCACTTTTTCTTCCGCCTCTAACTGTGCAAGGTTTCGATACACGGCGCTGAGGCTGATTTTTTCATCCGCCAGCGCGTCCGCAATTTGCCGTGCGGACAGCAGCTCATCCGGGTGCCGGCTCAAATAGGCAAGCAGAGCCTTCCTCTGCCGCGTGCTGTAACTGGACAAGTCACCACGCCTCCAATTTGCAATTCATTTGCAATTCAGCATAACATGATGCCGCCCCGATGTCAATATGCAAATTCGTCGCAAATCAGCCGTCAGCGCGGATAGCGCCCGCTCCGCTGAAATGGGCTGCGGCAGAGCGGAATGATCCGCTCTCCGTTTTCGGCGGCGAAAAGGCAGCGGCAAATGCCAGGTGAAAAAGCGGTAGAAAAACGCAAAAAGATATGCTAAACTTAAAAATAGTTGGTCAATGGACAAGCTTAGATTTGTCTTATGAACAGCAGCTGTCAATTTGTTTTCATAATTCCGGTATGATTGGAGATGCAGAAGAACCAATAATGGAGGTCTCATGACAAAAAAGAAGAAAGAGAAAACGGCACAGAACAAGGGACAATGGATCGGTATCGTGTTTTACATGCTGCTTGGTGCTGCCTGCGGCATATTCGATCTCATGTATATGGATACGGCGGGTCAGTCTGAAAAAGGGCTTTTTTCGGAGATTATACCCCTTGCACTGATGCTTATCGGCACATACGCCGCCATACTGATTCAGCTCATTATCCATGAGGCAGGGCATTTGATCTTTGGCCTGATGACCGGCTACCGCTTCAGCTCCTTTCGGATCGCAAATCTGATGTGGGTAAAGCTCGACGGCCGCATACAATGCAGGAAGCTGCATATTGCCGGAACCGGCGGCCAATGCTTGATGATACCACCCGACTTGAAGGACGGGAAAATGCCGGTAATGCTGTATAACTTCGGCGGTGTGATCATAAACCTGGCCACAGCCGTGCTTTGTGTGGGCCTGTCTTTCCTCTGCTCTGCCCGTTCGCTGGGCTGGACGATCCTGATGATCTTTGCGGTTATCGGGCTGGCCTTTGCCCTGATAAACGGTCTGCCCATTAAAATGGGGCCGGTAAACAATGATGGAAGGAACGCGCTGGAGCTTTCCCGCAGTGAAGAGGCAACCCGGGCGTTCTGGATCCAGATGAAGGTAAATGAACAAATCGCAAAGGGACTTCGCTTAAAGGATATGCCCGATGAGTGGTTCAAAGTCCCCTCTGACGAGTCGATGAAAAACGGGATCGTAGCCACGACCGGCGTGCTGGCGTGCAACCGGTTGATGGATCAGCAGCGGTTTGATGAAGCAGACATGCTGATGAAACGGCTTCTCGCCCAGCAAAATGGGATCATTGGCTTATATCGTAATCTGATGGTATGCGACCAGATGTATGTGGAAATGATCTCGGAAAACCGAAAGGAGATCCTGGACGAAATGCGGACAAAGGATCAGATGAGGGGCATGAAGGCCATGAAAAAATACCCGTCGGTGCTGCGCACGGAATATGTGTATGCACTGCTGACTGAGCAAAACCCGAAGAAGGCTGAGAAGCTCATGGCGCAGTTTCGCCAATGCGCAAAATCCTATCCCTATCCCAGCGAGATCGAGGGTGAGCGGCAGCTGATGGCGCTTGCAGCTGCGAAAATGACAGCACAGCAGGAATATATCCGCGGAACGAAAGCAGGAAACTAATTGAGCCGCTTCCTGCGTATCAAACCCCAAAAGCACCTTCAGAGCAAAAGACTTTCATTACGAACAGCAGCTGACCCTCCGTATGTACTGAAGCATACGGAGGGTCAGCTGGCTTGTGTGGCCTGCTCAGTCGAGCAGGGGCTTTCTTTTCTGCTGCGTCAACATATCCGTGCCCGACCTACCCCTCAAACAAATTCAGAAGGTATCCGTAGCCCTCGGCCTCCATTTTCTCGTAAGGCACGAAGCGGAGGGCGGCGCTGTTGATGCAGTAGCGCACGCCGTTGGGCGACTCCGGGTCGCCGGTGAACACATGGCCCAGATGGGAGTCGCCGGCGCGGCTGCGCACCTCCGTGCGGCGCATGCCGTGGCTCAAATCCTCCCGTTCCACCACGGCAGGACTCTCGATGGGCTTTGTAAAGGCAGGCCAGCCGCAGCCGCTTTCAAACTTATCCGTAGAGGAGAACAGCGGCTCGCCGGTGACGATGTCCACATAGATGCCCTTTTCGAACTTGTCCCAGAGCTCGCCCGTAAAGGCGCGCTCCGTGCCGCTCTCCTGTGTGACGCGGTACTGCTCCGCCGTCAGCGTGTCCCGGATGGTCTCCGCCGCGGGCTTCCGGTAGTCGCCCGGATCGATGCGAAGCCTGGAGAACAGCTCCATCTCCGCCCGGGGGATGTGGCAATAGCCGTTGGGGTTCTTTTCGAGGTAGTTCTGGTGGTATTCCTCGGCGGGATAGAAGTTTTTGAGCGGGCCGATCTCCACAAAGAATTTCTCGCTGCGGCCCCGCTCAATGTCCGCGATGTGCTCCACCGCCTCCCTGGCCTTGTCGTTGGTGTAGTACACGCCGGTCTGATACTGGCTGCCCCGGTCGTTGCCCTGCCGGTTCTGCACCGTTGGATCGATCACATAGAAGTAAGCCAGCAGCAGGGCGTCCAGGCTCACCTGCTCGGGGTCATACTCCACCCGGACGGTCTCCCGGAAGCCGGTGTCGCCCTTGCAGACGGTCTGGTAGGTGGCATCCGCCTCGCAGGTGCCGTTGGCATAGCCGCTCTGGGCGTCGATGACGCCGGGGATGGATTGCATGAGCTGCTCCATGCCCCAGAAGCAGCCGCCTGCCAGATAGATGACATTTTCCGTGGTGTCCATATACATACCCTCCTCGCCGGACATATCCGAGGACTGTCCGGCCATGTCCGTTCCCTGCGTGTCCTTTTCCCGCGGTACACGCTGCCGTTCTGCGGCGCAGCCGCTGAGCAGCAGTACCGAGGCGAAAAGAAGGGCCAATACGCTTCGATACATGGCGCTTCCTCCTTTCAGGGGGAGCAAGGGTCACTCCGCCCCGTTGCCGTCCTGTCTCTTGCCGCGGCCGGGCCGCAGGACGGTATACAGCAGCGCCCCAAGGACGCAGCCGAAGCCGGTGGAGAGCCACGGACTGGACGTAACGGCGCAGGTGCCGGTGGCGCAGCCCACATAGCGGTAGTACAGAAACCCTCCGGCACTGCCCACCAGGGGCAGGGCAATGACGCGCAGAATGCTCGTCAGCTTACAGTTCTTTTTCTTCATAATAGCCTCCCTTTGAAGATATTGGATCAGCCCATATCGGCAGCCAGTGCCTTGTCGATCTGGGCTTGCAGTGCATCGGCCTGCGCCTTGCTGGTGATAGCTCCCACAATGGGATCTCCCACGATGCGGCCGCTGCGGTTGACTACGTAGGTGGTGGGATAGGCGTAGATGCTCTCCACGAACTTGCCCGCCTCGCTGCCGGAATCGAAGTACACGTTCTGATAGGTGGCACCGCTCTGAGCCAGTACATCCTTGGCGTCAGAGATAGCCGCCTCGTTGCCGTCCAGCGTATCACGATGAATATAGTCCTAAGCGCCTGGTTGAACAGCTGCGTCGGTACGATCCGCTTACCATTTACCGGGAAGGCCGTTCCCTTGGTGTGAATATGGCTGGGTACAAAAAATATATGTATCAGGTTTATCGAATGTACAACGGAAACAGCCGTCGCTATATGTTGCCTCTTAAATTTTAGTTTCTATAATGCTAGTAGCTTGATGTCGGCGGAGAGGAGGTAGCGGGTCTATGGAATATTATGACGGGAAAGTTCCCATTCATTTGAAGATGACATTAACAGCGAAGGAGGCAGCTGAGTACAGCAATATTGGAATAAACAAGATTGATAGTATGTTGCGTGCACCAGGCTGTCCGTTCGTTTTATTTGTAGGTACAAAAAAATTAGTAAAACGTAAAGAATTTGAAGAGTACATCAGTCAGAAACTTGTAATCTGATGAGCTATACTCTTGAGGGTTTAGGGCCACTGTGATATAATCTGAGTGTTGCAGTGGAACCTTTCCCGCCTGTGGGAAAGGAGTTTCACATGGGAAAAAATCTCAAAGGCAAAGAATGTGGCAAAGGAATCTGCCAAAGAAAGGACGGGTTGTATTGCGCGAGATTTGTAGATAAATCGGGAAAAAGACACGAAAAGTATTTTCGTACTATTCCAGAAGCGAGAAATTGGATTGAAGAAGCAAAATATGCGGATAAGCATGAAGAGGTGTTTGTGCCATCTGATACAATAGTCGATGAATGGTTCGATTTTTGGATTGAAAATATTGTAGGGGATTTGGCACCTAACACGCTCAGAAATTATCGTGAACGATATGTTAATAATATCCAGCCGGTAATTGGGAGAATGCTTTTATCCAATGTACGGCCTATGCACTGTAAGAAAGTGTTAATTCAAATGGATGCGGATTATGCTGGTTCTACGATTCGACAGACATACATTACTATGGGCACAATGTTCAAAGCTGCATTGATGAATGGCATGATTTCCAAACATCCGATGGATGGTGTCCGATATACGAAACCAGTCAGGACAAAAGATGATATTCGTTTTCTTACACGAGAAGATCAAAAGAAGTTTCTCGAAGTGGCTAAACGATCTCATAATTATAACCAGTATGCGTTGATTCTTGAAACGGGATTGCGGACTGGTGAGATGATTGGCTTGACTTGGGATGCGATTGATTTTAATAAGAAGACACTCACCGTAAATAAGACACTGGAATACAGACATGGACAGCATTTTTGGCGTGCTGGGCCTCCTAAAACGCAGAACAGCTATCGTACAATACCTTTGACGGATAAAGCTTATGAAATCCTGAAGACGATATATGATAGCCGTACTGATAGAAAGGAGTCTCCATTACTCTCGCAAACACTGGAGTATATTGACAGGCGTACAGGTACTACTGCTCGTCTGGTTATGCACGATCTTGTCTTTATTAACTGGAGAACGGGGGAGCCTGCAAAAAACAGCTCTTACGATACCCATCTGTATAAGCTCTGTGATGAAGCCGGGATCGATCGTTTCTGTATGCACGCATTGCGTCATACTTATGCAACAAGGGCTATTGAGAGTGGTATGCAGCCAAAGGTTTTGCAAAGCCTTCTTGGTCATGCAAGTATTAAAACCACAATGGATAGATATGTCCATGTAACAGATGAATCCCTTGATCTAGCTGTAAGGCAATTTGAAAGGAATCGGGTATCCTGATATAAAACCCTATATAGTTAAATGAGAAAATGGTGTAAAAATGGTGTAGTGCCACCGAAAGGGAACCCGAAAAACCTTGTAAATACAACAAAAACAAAGGAGATGTAAAGATATATGAAACTAGGTATCGTAGGGCTGCCCAACGTGGGCAAGAGCACCCTGTTCAACGCCATCACCAACGCTGGGGCTGAGAGCGCCAACTATCCGTTCTGCACCATCGAGCCCAACGTGGGCGTGGTGGCTGTGCCGGACGCACGGCTGGACAAGCTGGCGGAGATGTACCAGCCGGACAAAAAAACTCCGGCGGTCATCGAGTTTGTGGACATCGCCGGTCTGGTGAAGGGCGCCAGTCAGGGCGCGGGCCTTGGCAACAAGTTCCTGGAGAACATCCGCCGCACCGACGCCATCGTCCATGTGGTGCGCTGCTTCGACGACGAAAACATCATGCATGTGGTGGCCGATGCCAGCCAGAACGTGCCGGTAGACCCGCTGGGTGACATCGGCACCATCGATCTGGAGCTGATCATGGCCGATCTGGAGATGGTGAATCGCCGGGTGGAGAAGGCGGCCAAGGCCGCCAAGGGCGACAAGAAGTTCCTTCGGGAGGCGGAGGTATTCAAGGCGCTGGCGGCCCATCTGGACGCCGGGAAGTCTGCCCGTACCTTCGAGTGCGACAAGGAAGACCGCGCTATCATCGAGACAGCGGATCTGCTGAGCCTGAAGCCCATCATCTACGCCGCCAACATGGATGAGGACGGCTTCGCCAACTGTGAGAGCAACGGCTACTTCCAGTCCGTCCGCGATCTGGCGGCCAAGGAGGGGGCGCAGGTGCTGCCTATCTGCGCCAAGCTGGAGCAGGACATTGCCGAGCTGGACGATCCCGAGGAGCGGGCCATGTTCCTGGCCGATCTGGGCATTGAGAAGTCCGGCCTTGACCGGCTGATCCAGTGCTCCTACGACCTGCTGGGGCTGATCTCCTTCCTGACCTACGGCAAGGACGAGTGCAGAGCGTGGACGATCCGGAAGGGCACCAAGGCGCCGCAGGCCGCCGGAAAAATCCACTCCGACATCGAGCGGGGCTTCATCCGGGCGGAGACCATCAACTTCGACGAGATGATGGCCTGCGGCGGCAGCGTGGCCGCAGCTAAGGAGAAGGGGCTGCTGCGCTCTGAGGGCAAGGAGTATGTGGTCAAAGACGGCGACATGATCTATTTCCGCTTCAACGTGTAAAAAGAACAGCCGGAGGCGGCGCGGAGAAACTCTCCGCGCCGCCTTTTTGCGGCATGAAACCACGGTAGGAAGAAATACTGCAGCGGTGTAAAGCGCGACTTAGGCATTATATCTAAAAAACAGGGGAAATTTTCTATTCCGCAGCCGCAAAAAGTGCTTGTTAAAAAATTATCATCACGGTATAATAGGGGTGCAATTGTGAAATCCGTCACAATCAAATCGAGGAGAGAAATCAGAAAGGAAACAAGTATGGAAAAACGGTATACCCTGCCTGTGGCCATCGCTCTGGTGGTAGGCACAGTCATCGGCTCCGGCGTGTTCTTCAAGGCGGAGGCCGTCCTGACCAAGACCGGCGGCAATCTGTCGGTCGGTATCCTGGCGTTCATTATCATGGGCGTCGTCATGATCATCAGCGCCTGCACCTTTGGCGTCGTGGCACAAAGCCACGAGGGCGTGGAGGGCCTGGTGGGCTACGCTGCCGCCTCCTGCGGTAAGACCTACAGCTACTATGTGGGCTGGTTCATGGCCGTCATCTACTACCCCTCTCTGGTGTCCGTGCTGAGTTGGCTGCCCGCCCGCTACTTCGGCGTGCTGATGGGCTGGGACGACGCCGTGGTAGGCGGCCGCACCATGATGCTGGCCGGCGTGTTCATGGTCGTTACCTACACGATGAACGCGCTGGCGCCCAAGCTGGCCGGTAAGTTCGCCATCTGCACCACCGTTATCAAGCTGATCCCCCTGCTGCTCATGGCTGTGGTGGGCACCATCGTGGGCCTGAGCAACGGCATGACCGAGTTCAACTTCTCCAACGTCGTCACTGAGATGCCCTTCACCGAGGGCCTGTTCGGCGCCATCGTGTCCCTGGCCTTCGCCTTTGAGGGCTGGATCTGCGCCACGTCCATCGGCACCGAGCTGAAGGACTCCAAGAAGAACATGCCCCGCGCACTGCTGATCGGCACCGTCATCGTGGCGATCGTGTACGTCATCTACTACATCGGCCTTGCCGGTGCGGTGGAGTCCGAGGTCATGATGGCCGGCGGCGAGGCCGGCGCCAAGATCGCGTTCCAGAACATCTTCGGCCAGGTGGGCGGCGCGGCTATCTTCGTGTTCGTCGTCATCTCCTGCTGGGGCACCTGCAACGGCCTGACCATGGCCGTGACCCGCGGTATGTTCGATCTGGCCACCGAGAGCAACAGCCCCAAGCTGGCCATGTTCAAGAATGTCGACCCCAACACCAACATGGCCAACAACTCCGCCGTGTTCGGCCTGCTGGTCAGCTCCCTGTGGCTGCTGTACTTCTACGGCGGCACGATCATGGAAGGCTTCGGGCCCTTCAAGTTCGACTCCTCCGAGCTGCCCATCATCACCCTGTACGCCATCTATATCCCCATCTACATCGCGCTGCTGAAGCGCAAGGATCTGGGCGGCTTCCAGGGCAGAGTCATGCCCGTTCTGGCCATTCTGTGCTCCGTGTTCATGGTCTTTGCGGCCATCTACTCCCACAAGTGGAACGTGCTGTATTATCTGATCGTGTTCTTCGTCATCGAGGTCATCGGCGCGTGCTTCCGGGGCAAGAGGGCGTAACGTCTCTGCCGACAAGTAAAAACACCGGCCCTTGCGGGCCGGTGTTTTTTGCGCGGCGGCGCGGGGAAGCGCCGGTTTTCGACAGGCTTCGCGCCGTATCTGTGGTATCATGGCTGCAAAGCGGCTGTGATACGAGGAACGCCGTTTTGCCCGGCACGGCCGGGCCGCTGACGACAGGGGGGACGGTCATGGAACAGGGGGACGCCGCGCCGGTGCGGGCTGCACAGGGGGGAGATGCGGCCCGTACCCGGCGTCTGGCGCTGGCGCTGCTGCTGCGCCTTGCGGCAGCGGCGGCGGCGCTGACGGTGCTGCTGGGAGTGGTGCTGCTGGTGACGCAGGCCCGGGGACAGGACATGTTCCCCGCCGTAAAGGACGGCGATCTGCTCATCGCCTACCGGCTGCAGCGCCGGTGGAGACAGGACGATATCGTGCTGTACCGGCAGGGGGATACGCTGTGCGTGGGCCGGGTGGCGGCGGCAGGCGGCGACGTGGTGCTGCTGGACGACAGCGGCGAGCTGCGGGTCAACGGCACGCTGCACACCGGCGAGATCCCCTATGCCACCTATCCGGCGGAGGGGCTGACGTACCCCTACACCGTGCCGGAGGGCTACCTGTTCCTGCTGTGCGACCACCGCACGCAGGGACGGGACAGCCGCCATTTCGGCGCGGTGCCGGAGGACAGCGTGGCCGGGAAGGTCATCACGCTGCTGCGGCGCCGGGGACTGTAAGGGGGACGATCGCGGTGTATAGGGTGCTGAAATTCTTCGATGATCTCAGCGGCGCCATCGTGGCGGTGCTGCTGATGCTGCTGGCGGTGTACGCGGGCTACGCCCTGTGGGACAACCAGCAGGTGTACGCCGCGGCGGCGGAGGTGCGCACCTCGCTGCTGGAGATGAAGCCGGCGGAGGACGGCCCGTCCTTCGCGGCGCTGCAGGCGGTGAACCCGGACGTGTGCGCGTGGGTGACGCTGGACGGCACCGGCGTGGACTATCCGGTGGTGCAGGGGGAGGACAACCTGACGTATGTAAACACCGATGTGTACGGCAATTTTTCGCTGTCCGGCTCCATCTTTCTGGACAGCCGCTGCGCGCCGGACTTCACGGAGGGATACGGCCTGCTGTACGGCCACCACATGGTCAACGGGCAGATGTTCGGCGATCTGGAGAAGTATCAGGACGCGGCGTTTCTGGAGACGCATACCGGCGGCACGCTGCTGCTGCCGGACAGGACGTGCCGGCTGGAGGTGCTGGGCTGTCTGCTGATCCCCGCCTCGGAGGAGCGTATTTTTCAGCCGGGGTCACAGGATACGGCGGCGCTGCTGGACTGGGCGGCGGGCACGGCGCTGTGCTGGCGGGCCGGTGCGCCGGTACCGGGGCAGGTGCTGGCGCTGTCCACCTGCTCGTCGGCGTACACGGATGCCCGCACGGTGGTGCTGGCGGCTATATGGCAAGAGGGATGAGGCGACTCATCCCTCTTGTCATAGACGGCGTTTCGTGCTAATATAAGCGCGCACCAATATTTATTACCCGAAGGCTCCCCCTTTACGACAGGGAAAAACAAGGGGATGCGCTCTCCGGCAAGACGACGGGGAGGGGAACGTATGACGGAAAAACGGGTGGAGCTGCGGCGGGCATTGCGTTGATCCTGTCCGGTCTGCTGCGGCCCCGCCTGATGAAAGGAAAGAAGTCACATGAGATACAAGGCGATCCTGTTTGATATGGACGGTACGCTGCTGGACACGCTGGCGGACATGGTAAGCGCCGTGAACCACATCCTGTCCGTCCACGGCTGGCCGCGGCGCACCACAGAGGAGGTGCGGGCCTTCGTGGGCAACGGCGCCCGGCGGCTCATGGAGCGCGCCGTACCGCCGGACGTCACCGGCGGCGCCTTCGAGGCGGTGCTGGCGGAGTACCGGGAGTGGTATCAGGCCCACAACTGCGTGGATACCGCACCCTATCCCGGTATCCCGGCGCTGCTGGACGCGCTGGCTGCCGCGGGGGTAAAAACGGCGGTGGTGTCCAACAAGCCGGACGCCACCACCAAAGCGCTGGCCGCCCGGTTCTTCCCGGGACTGCCCGCCTTCGGACAGCGGGACGATGTACCGCCCAAGCCCGCGCCCGATCTGGTGTTCCGCGCACTGGAGACGCTGGGGGAGGACGCCGCCGACGCCGTCTATGTGGGCGACAGCGAGGTGGATGTGGCCACGGCCCGGAACGCGGGACTGCCGCTGGCGGCGGTAAGCTGGGGCTTCCGGGGCCGTCAGGCGCTGGCAGAGAGCGGCGCGGCGGACATCGTGGACACGGCGGAGCAGCTGCTGGCAAAACTGCTGTAAACCGACGGCGGGAGGATTGACAAACGCCGCAAACAGGTTTATACTGTCTCCTATCGAAAAAGCGATGACGGAGAAGAAGCCGCTGCCAACGGCAGCAGAGAGGGACGCCGCGGCTGAAAGCGTCCCGCCTGACAGCGCGGTCTGTACCACTCCCGAGCGGCCTGCGAGGAGCAGGACGGGTATCTCCCGTTACAGAGATCGAAAGCGACGGCGTATGCCGTAAGCAGGGTGGAACCGTGGAGTAAAGTCACTTTACCTCACCCCTGACACACATCAGGGGTGGGGTTATTTTTATGCCCGCCCCCAACAACAAGGAGGACACGATCATGAGCGAAGAAAACTACACCTTTGAAAACGAGCAGTACCGCAAGACCTACTGGCATACCTGCTCCCACATTCTGGCGCAGGCCGTGAAGCGCCTGTGGCCGGAAGTGAAGCTGGCTATCGGCCCCAGCATCGACAACGGCTTTTACTACGATCTGGACGCACCCTTTGCCTTTACGCCGGAGCATCTGACGGAGATCGAGGCGGAGATGCGCAAAATCTGCAAGGAGAAGCTGAAGCTGGAGCGCTTCGAGCTGCCCCGCGAGGAAGCCCTGAAGTTCATGGAGGAGAAGGAGGAGCCCTACAAGGTGGAGCTCATCAACGACCTGCCCGCCGATGCCCATATCTCCTTCTACAAGCAGGGCGAGTTCGTTGACCTGTGCGCCGGCCCTCATGTGGACTCCACCGGCCGCATCAAGGGCAACGGCATCAAGCTGACCGCCTGCAACGCCGCCTATTGGCGCGGCGACTCCAATCGCCAGACCCTGCAGCGCATCTACGGCGTGGCCTTCCCCAAGAAGGAGGAGCTGGACGCCTATCTTGAGCGCCTGGAGGAGGCCAAGCGCCGCGACCACCGCAAGCTCGGCAAGGAGCTGGGCCTGTTCATGATGGCCGACGAGGGTCCGGGCTTCCCGTTCTTCCTGCCCAAGGGCATGGTGCTGAAAAACACCCTGCTGGACTACTGGCGCCAGTGCCACAAGCGCTACGGCTATGTGGAGATCTCCACGCCCATCATCCTGAATCAGGAGCTGTGGCACCGCAGCGGCCACTGGGATCACTACAAGGACAACATGTATACCACCGTCATCGACGGCGAGGACTACGCCATCAAGCCCATGAACTGCCCCGGCGGCATGCTGGTCTACAAGAGCGAGCCGCACTCCTACCGCGACCTGCCCCTGCGCATGGCGGAGCTGGGCCTTGTCCACCGCCACGAGATGTCCGGCGCGCTGCACGGCCTGTTCCGCGTCCGCTGCTTTACGCAGGACGATGCGCACATCTTCATGACCCCTGCCCAGATGAAGGACGAGATCAAGAACGTTGTGAAGCTGTTCGACGAGATCTATTCCACGTTCGGCCTGTCGTATCAGATCGAGCTGTCCACTATGCCCGACGACCACATGGGCGACGAGAAGGACTGGAGGTTCGCCGAGGATACGCTGCAGGCGGCCATCACCGAGATGGGCAAGGACTTCGTCATCAACGCCGGTGACGGCGCGTTCTACGGCCCGAAGCTGGACTTCCATCTGGCTGATTCGCTGGGCCGCACCTGGCAGTGCGGCACCATCCAGCTGGACTTCCAGATGCCCGAACGCTTTGAGCTGGAGTACATCGGCGAGGACGGCGAGAGGCACCGCCCCGTTATGATCCACCGTGCGCTGCTGGGCTCCATCGAGCGCTTCATTGGCGTTATCACCGAGCACTTTGCCGGTGCGTTCCCCGCGTGGCTGTCTCCGGTGCAGGTCAAGATCCTGCCCGTGACCGACCGCGCCGCCGAGTACGCCAAGTCCGCCGCCGCCCAGCTGGACAGCGGGGGCTTCCGCGTGGAGGTGGACAGCCGCAACGAGAAGGTGGGCAAGAAGATCCGCGAGGCCACGCTGGAGAAGATCCCCTACATGCTGGTGGTGGGCGACCGCGACATGGAGGCGGGCACCGTCTCCGTCCGCACCCGTGCCGGTGAGGATCTGGGCGCCATGTCTCTGACGGACTTTGGCGCCATGCTGCGCGGCGTGGTGGACAGCAAGGCCCGCCAGTAACCGTTTGACAATCTGACAGAAAGAGAAGCATCCCCGCCGGGATGCTTCTCTTTTCACGTTTTGACCGGCAGATTTGCAGGAAATATAAAAAGCTCCTGCAATTTTGCAGGATTACCCTGCAAAACAACGATTTACCATATTATAAGGCGGTGGTGGCGGTATTATAAAATATGCGGCAAATTATAAAAACTGCACAGAAAATGCGGTGCAAATCAGCGCAGAACAGCGGAGGGGGTGTAAAAATGTTTTGCATAAAATGAATTTTTACACATTTTGATATTGCAAAATGAGAACGGGAGCGTTATAATGGCACGGTAAGAATAAAGCCCCTCAAGCGGAGGGGCCGATAAGGAGAGGACTACTATGAAAAAACTGATGAGCATGATCCTTGCCCTGGTCATGGCACTGAGCCTCGTGGCCTGCGGCGACAAGGGCGGCAGCGGCGACACCGCTAAGGCTGAGCATACCGACACCACCACTGTGGCGGTGGGCGCGGTGATCCTGGCCCGTGACGATGTGGCCGAGGACGACGTGTACAACTTCGTGGCCGACATCTTCGACAACGCCGAGTCTCTGGTGACCAGCCACGCCAAGTACGGCGAGCTGAGCCTGGAGTATGGCGCGTCCATCACCTCCGTGCCCTATCACCCCGGCGCTGCCAAGTACTTCGCCGAGAAGGGCTATGAGGTCGCCGCCGTCAAGGACGGCGCCGGCACCGGCGCTTCCCGCACCCTGCGCTTCGTCACCGGCGGCGAGTCCGGCACCTACTACGCCTTCGGCTCCGTCATCGCCCAGCACGCCTCCAACAATGCGGGTGTCAAGGTGGTGGGCCTGTCCGGCAACGGCTCTCAGGCCAACGTGCAGGAGCTGGTGGACGGCACCGCCGACTTCGCGTTCTGCCAGTCCGACGTGATGGCCTACGCCTACAACGGCACCAACCTGTTCAACACCAAGGTGGAGGGCTTCTCCACGGTGGCCGCCCTGTACATGGAGCAGGTGCAGATCGTCACCACCAACCCTGACATCAAGACCGTGGCTGATCTGGCCGGCAAGTCCGTGTCCATCGGCGCTCCCGGCTCCGGCGTGTACTTCAACGCCATCGATGTGCTGAGCGCCTACGGCCTGACTGAGAACGACATCAAGCCCACCTACCAGTCCTTCGGCGACAGCGCCGACGCCCTGAAGAACGGTCAGATCGACGCCGCCTTCATCGTGGCCGGTGCGCCTACCACCGCCGTCACCGATCTGGCCACCACCAAGGACACCTATCTGGTGAGCCTGGACGATGAGCATGTCGCCAAGCTGCTGGAGACTTCCGACTATTACACCAAGACCGTCATCGCCAAGGATGTGTACTTCGGCGACTGATCCTTAACGCGGATTTAGCACTTTTCGAGGCTGCGGCGGGGGTTCCCGCCGTAGCCCTCGCATTATTCTGAACGAATTTGGAGAGAAACGACTATGAGCATAGAGAAGAAAAAGCCGGATACCAGTCCGGCGGCAGGGGCGGATACCGCTGCCGGGGAGGCCACGGATCTGGACGCGGTGATGCGGAAATACGACCGCGAATCCGCCACCCGTATGTGGGAGGGTACGCCCCAGATGGTCATCCGTGTGCTGATGGCCCTGTTCGGCGTATTCTGCATCGTCATGACCCTCTTTTCCAAGGATATGCCGGAGATTCGGCTCACGCTGTTCGTGGGCTGCATCGTGATCATCGGCTTCCTGACCTACCCCGCCAGCAAGCACCATGTGCGGGTGAACTACCTGCCGTGGTACGATATCGTGCTGATGCTGGTGGGCGCGGGCTGCTTCTTCTACTTCGCGCTGAACGCCATGACACTGGTACGGCTGTCCACCCGTATCGAGCCGGTACATGTCATCATCGGTGCTGTGGGCATCCTGATCCTGATGGAGCTGTGCCGCCGCTGCGTGGGCGTACCCATCCTGTGCGTGGCCGGTGTGCTGATCGTCTATGCGTTCATCAACCAGCTGAGCTACGCCGACGGCGTCAACGCCGCCACGCTGTATGACGCGCTGAAGACCATCATCTACAAGCTGTTCTACACCACCTCCGGCGTGATCGGCACACCCATCAACGTGTGCTACACCTATATCGTGCTGTTCATCATCTTCGGCGCGTTCTTGGAGCGCACCGGCATCGCCAACTTCTTCATCAGCTTCGCCAACCGCATCGCCGGCTGGTCAAGCGGCGGCCCAGCCAAGGTAGCCGTCATCAGCTCCGCCCTGTGCGGCATGGTGTCCGGCTCCTCCGTGGGCAACACCGTCACCACCGGCTCCTTCACCATCCCCATGATGAAAAAGACCGGCTATAAGCCGGAGTTCGCCGGGGCCGTGGAGGCTGCCGCCTCCACCGGCGGACAGATCATGCCGCCCATTATGGGCGCTGCCGCCTTCCTGATGGCGGAGTACATGAAGCTGCCCTACGCGGAGGTGGCCGTCAAGGCCATCCTGCCCGCCATCCTGTATTTCACCGGTATTTTTATCGCCGTTCATCTGGAGGCCAAGAAGCTGGGCCTGAAGGGCATCGCCCGTGATGAGCTGCCCGCGTGGAAGCTGCTGGCCCGGGACTGCTACCTCATCATTCCTCTGATCCTGCTGGTGTGGCTGGTGTCCTCCGGCAGCAAGACCATGTCCCACTCCGCCGCCTACTCCATTCTGGCGGCCATCGCCGTGGGCGCGGTGAACTTCTTCCTGCAGGCCAAGCGCGGCGACGAGGACAACGCGCCCCAGTCCGCCGGTAAGGCGCTGGGCACCGCCGGCAAGCGCTCCTTCTTCTCCGCGGTGGAGTCGCTGGAGGCCGGTTCCCGCGGCGCTATCACTGTGGCTGTGGCGTGCAGCATGGCGGGCGTCATCGCCGGCTGCATCACCGTCACCGGTCTTGCGTCCATCCTCATCAACGCCATCGTCCAGCTGGCCGGCAACGCCACCATCATCGGCCTGGTGCTGACCATGCTGTGCTGCATCGTGCTGGGCATGGGCGTGCCCACCACCGCCAACTACTGCATCATGGCCTCCACCTGCGCCCCCATCCTGATCCAGCTGGGATTCCCTGTGGTGGCTGCCCACTTCTTCGTGTTCTACTTCGGTATCGTGGCCGACATTACCCCGCCGGTGGCGCTGGCGGCTTACGCCGGCTCGGCTATCGCCAAGTCCGACCCCATGAAAACGGGCATCAATGCCACAAAGCTGGCCATTGCGGCCTTCATCGTTCCCTACATCTTTGCCTACAGCCCGGCGCTGCTCTTTGAGAACATCTCCGGCTGGTGGGAGGTGGCGCAGATCTGCGTCAGCGCGCTGCTGGGCATCTTCGGCATCGCGGCGGCGCTCAACGGCCATCTGTACAAGAAGGTGGTATGGCCTCTGCGTATCCTGTTGGTGGTGGGCGGTCTGGGCATGATGATCCCCGGCACCATCACCGATCTGGCAGGCCTGGTGCTGGTGGGCGCCATCGTCGCGTACCAATACCTGTCCAGCAAGCGTGTCAGCGCTTCGACGGCAGCGTAATAGTCCTCTCCAAAAGCAAGTAAGGCGTCCGGCGGAGCCGGACGCCTTACTTGTTATTGTTTCCCGGCGGGTAAATTGTTGCACAGCGAAATTGTGCAAAATGACAACATCTTTCTGCGCACGGCGCAGGCAAACTTTTGAAAAGTGAAAAAATGTGTCGAAAAGAAATTCTTTTCCAAAAGCGGGAGAATTTTTTCTTTTTGTGCGGATAAAGTTGCATAAAAATTTTTTACAAAGAAATGGTAAGTATTTTTGACCATATAAAAATGACGGAATTCTGTCAAGCGAAAACTTTGAAACGAGAAAAATGCGTATAAAAAAGAAAGAATGCCGTCTATTTATGCGAAAAAAGTTGTGGGCAAAATGACGGTACAAAAACCACATTTTTTTAGCACACTACAAAATCAGTATGAAAATTTGACGGGAAAATGGAAATTTTTTATAATATCAGGCGGAACAAAAAAGTGAATATCCCCTGCAGCAGGGGGAGGAAAGAGGAAAACACACATGGAAAAGTATCTCGTACTTGCCACATTTGTTGGCTCCGTCATCGCGCTTCTGTTTGCGCTGTTCACGGGGAAGCGGGTGCTGCGCTTCGAGGAGGGCACTCCTCTGATGAGCAAGATCTCCCGCTCCATCCGTGAGGGCGCCAACGCCTACCTGCGGCGGCAGTACACCGTCGTTGGTATCTTCTTCGCCTGCATGATCGTGGTGCTGTGCATCATGGCCGCCTGCAAGCTGCTGACGTGGTTCGTGCCCTTCGCCTTCCTGACCGGCGGCTTCTTCTCCGGTCTCAGCGGCTTCGTGGGCATGCGTATCGCCACCAAGGCCAACTGCCGTACCGCCAACGCCTGCCGCGACGGCCTGAACAAGGGCCTGCGGGTGGCGTTCTCCGCCGGCTCCGTCATGGGCTTCACCGTGGTGGGTCTGGGCCTGTTTGACATCTCCGTATGGTTCATGCTGCTGCGCTTCGTGTTCAAGCTGGAGGCGGCTGACATCACCAGCGCCATGCTGACCTTCGGTATGGGCGCCAGCTCCATGGCGCTGTTCGCCCGCGTGGGCGGCGGCATCTTCACCAAGGCTGCCGACGTGGGCGCCGATCTGGTGGGCAAGGTGGAAGCCGGTATCCCCGAGGATGACCCCCGCAACCCCGCCGTTATCGCCGACAACGTGGGCGATAACGTGGGCGATGTGGCCGGTATGGGCGCCGACCTGTACGAGTCCTATGTCGGCTCCATCATCTCCGCCTCCGCGCTGGGCGTGGCCGCCTTCTCCGATCAGGCCTTCAAGGCCATGGCCATCCCCATGGTCATGGCGGCGGTGGGCATCCTCTGCTCCATCATCGGCTCCTTCTTCGTCAAGACCGAGGAGAACGCCGACCAGCGCACCCTGCTGAAGGCGCTGTCCCGGGGCACCAACCTGTCCGCCATCCTCATTGCCATCATTTCGTTCTTCCTGGTCTGGGCCATGCTGGGTCTGGCGCACTGGGGTCTGTATGTGGCCATCCTGTCCGGCCTGGTGGCCGGTGTGCTCATCGGCAAGGCCACGGAGTATTACACCTCCGACACCTATAAGCCCACGCAGGAGCTGAGCGGCAAGAGCCAGACCGGCTCCGCCACCATCATCATCGGCGGTCTGGGTCTGGGCATGCTGTCCACCGCGATGCCCATCATCATCGTGGCCGTCTGCATTCTGCTGGCCTTCTTCCTGTCCGGCGGCGGCACTGACGCAAGCATGGGTCTGTACGGCATCGCGCTGGCCGCCGTGGGTATGCTGAGTACGCTGGGCATCACGCTGGCGACGGACGCCTACGGCCCCGTGGCCGACAATGCCGGCGGCATCGCCGAGATGGCCGGTCTGGATCCTGAGGTGCGCAAGCGCACCGATGCGCTGGACTCTCTGGGCAACACCACCGCCGCCACCGGCAAGGGCTTCGCCATCGGCTCCGCCGCCCTGACCGCGCTGGCCCTCATGGCCTCCTACATCGAGAAGGTCAAGGAGGTGGGCGTTGCCGAGGTCACGTTCAACGACTTCTCCCTGATGAACCCGCTGGTGCTGACGGGCCTGTTCATCGGAGCCTGCCTGCCCTTCGTGTTTGCCGCGCTGACTATGAATTCTGTGGGCCGCGCCGCCCAGAGCGTGGTGCTGGAGGTACGCCGCCAGTTCCGCGAGATCACCGGTCTGATGGAAGGCAAAGCCGACCCCGACTACGCACGCTGCGTGGATCTGTGCACTAAGGCCAGCCTGAAGGAGATGGTGCTGCCCACCGTCATCGCGGTGGTGACGCCCATCGTTGTGGGTATGGTGCTGGGCTATAAGGGTGTTGTGGGCCTGCTGGCCGGCGCCACCGTCACCGGCTTCCTGATGGCCATCTACATGGCCAACGCAGGCGGCGCATGGGACAACGCCAAGAAGTACATCGAGGCGGGCAACTTCGGCGGCAAGGGCAGCGAGTGCCACAAGGCCGGCGTGGTGGGCGACACCGTGGGCGATCCCTTCAAGGACACCTCCGGCCCCGCCATCAACATCCTGATCAAGCTGCTGAGCATGGTATCCATCGTGTTCGCCGGCCTGATCGTCAACTACTCCCTTCTGTAAAGTCCCCCAAAGCGATAGAGAACAGCAGAACGCCCGGCCGCAGGCCGGGCGTTCTGCTGTTCCGGGGGGCGGAAGAAAAGGAACACAGCCGCAGATATCGGAGGGAAGGAAAGTGTGAAAGGGAACCGTCAGGGTTCCCTTTCGCGTTCAGTCACCCGCCGCGGCGGGCAAAATGGCAGAATAAAATGCTGCGGTTATTTTGCCGTTCTGCTGTTTGTTTTTTTCAGCAAAGCGCTTCCAGATTGCCTCTGAACAGCGCGTCGTTGACCTCCGGCAGCGTCAGCCGGTGGCTCAAGCCGTAGATCAGGATGGCGTCCCGCCGATCCCGCGGGTACAGCGGCGCATGGTGGGCGTGCTGCAAAAGCCGCTGCGCCTCCTCCACCTCCACGCTCAGGCCGAAGCACAGGCACAGCAGGCGGTTGCGGGAGGGGCAGCGCCGCCCGGAGAATACCTGATGCAGATAGACCTCGCTGATGCCGGAGCTTTTGGCCAGCGTGGTCTTGGCCATGCTTCGCTCCTCGAACAGGCGCTGCAGGGCGTCCGTCAGACCGTCCTCCCGGAAGCTGGCGTCGTTTTCCGTGAGCACGCGGTGCAGGTCGTTGGTGTCCATCAGCTCCTGCAGGAGCTGGTTGGTGTTTTTACGCGTCATATCATATGCCGTCCTTATATCTGTTTTTTTCCTATTGTAGACAAAATTTTCCACAAAAACAATATGCGGGCTGCATAGTCCGACGCTTTTTTTGCATTTTCCGCGCCGCCGCCTTTACAGCGCGGCCCGGAGCGGCTATACTGAGAGAGCTAATGAGGGAGGGATGTCTGTGTATCAGGAGCTGCTGCGGGCCGTGACGGCCTACTTTGACGAAGTCAGGGTGCTCAAGCGCGGGGCGCGGGGCACCGTGACGCTGCTGCGCCACCGGGAGACGGGGAAGCGGTATGTGTTCCGCCAGTTCGACGGCCGTGCCGACGTGTACCGCCGCCTGCTGACGGTGTCCTGCCCCTATCTGCCCCGGGTGGAGGAGGTGGCCGAGTCCGATGGCCGTGTGGCCGTGCTGGAGGAGTATGTGCAGGGCGACACGCTGCTGTACCTGCTGGAGGGCGGCCTGCTGGACTGGGAGGAGGCCCGGAAGGTAGCGGCAGACATCTGCGCCGCACTTTGGGTGCTGCACAGCATGGGCGCGGTACACCGCGATGTGAAGGACAGCAACGTGATCCTGCGGGGCAGCGACGCGGTGCTCATCGACTTCGACGCCTCCCGCCTTGTCAAGCCGGAGCGTCCCACCGATACGGTGATCCTGGGCACCACCGGCTACGCCGCGCCGGAGCAGTTCGGCATGTCCCAGACCGATGGACGGGCGGACATCTACTCGCTGGGCGTGCTGCTGAACGTGATGCTGACGGGGCAGCACCCCTCCCGTTGTCTGGCGGCGGGCCACGCGGGCCGGATTGTCCGGCGCTGTACCATGATGAACCCAGATCAGCGGTTCCGGGATGTGTTGGAGCTGCGGGACGCCTTGTGAGGAGAGCATGAGTAGGAAGAAGTATTGTATCCGGTGTGGAGAACCGCTGCCGCTGGAGGCGTCGTTCTGTCCGCGCTGCACCGCCAGTCAGATGGCGCGGCAGTCCGTGGAGCCGCCCCGCGCTGGGGGGAGGAGGCGGCGCACCGCGTGGCTGTGCGGCGCAGCGGCTCTTGTGCTGGCGGCGGCGCTGACCGGTGGGCTGCTGCTCCGACCGGACGAGCCGGTACCGGAGGAGGACACCCAGCCCTCCGGGCTGTCAGGCACCCTGCAGGAGGACACCTGCCAGACGTATTACGAGGGGGCGGACGGGCGGCTATACCATGTATTCGCCTGCTTCAGCCCCCAGCTCGACGGCGGCGCTTTCCCGGCCAGCCACCGCGAGGAGCTGCTGCCGGCGGATGAGCCGGGTACCAGTCCGCTGTGCCTGTTCGTGGAGGATGCGGAGGATCGCGCCGCGGACGTGCGGGACGCCTTCCGGGAACTGCTGCGCGGCCACACGGTGGAGGCCGTGGCTGCCGAGGGCAGCGACGCCTGCGTGATCCACGAGGAGACGGACGGCTACGGCGATGCCGGGGCGCTGCTGGCCCACGAGCATCAGGTGACAAGCGCCTGCACCTACAACGACATCATCTGGACGCTGTACATGAAAAACGGCGACGAGATCACTCTGCGGCAGGTCATCGAGTGCAGCGAGAAGCCCCAGAAGACCGTAAGCTGGGAGGATACGCCGCTGGACACTGCGGCGGAGCTGCAGGCGTTGCTGGACGCGGAAACGGAAAGCCTGAGCAATGAGACGAGTCTGATCGTCCAGCTGCCCCATGTCACCTATACCGAGCCGCTGAGCATCCGGCGGCCCGTGACGCTGCTGGCCCACGCCGACGGCACGGAGTTCAGCGCGCCCATCACGGTGGCGCGCATGCCCGAAAGCCGGTTGACGGACATCCATGTGACGCTGGAGGGGCTGCGCATCCAGAATCCCGGCGAGATGGCGGGCGCCGGCGTCACGGCCATGGCACCCACCTATCTGACCCGGTGCCGGATCGGCGGCTGGGAACAGGGCGCGGTGGCGGCGGACGGCGGCTGGATCTGGGTGCAGCGCAGCGACTTTATACGCAACGGTACGGCGCTGTGCATCGACACCACGCAGAGCTCCTCGTGGGGCGGCAATCTGCGGAGCGGCAATTTCATCCGCAACGGGACGGCCATTGAGGCCCTGCGCCTGCCGGGGGATTGGATGACCCTGTATGTGTCTAACAGCACCTTCAACGAGAACGAAGCGCTGCTGGCCGGCCCTGCCGCGTCCCAGATCCTGCTGGAGGACACCTGCTTCGTCCGGTAGATGGGATTACAAAAGAGAGGTGACGCAAGGCGTCACCTCTCTTTTCGTACGGGTAGAGTCACTGGGCGGCGGGGGCGGACGCTATTTTTTCAACAGCTCCCGCCGGGCCCGCCAGTCGGGGAGGTATCGCTCCACCTCCGCATAGAACGCCGGGGAGTGGTCGTGGTGGCGGATGTGGGCCAACTCATGTACCACCACATATTCGATGGCCGCCGGTGGGCAGTCCATCAGGTACAGAGAGAAGCTGAGACGGTTTTTCCCGGAGCAGCTGCCGTAGCGGGTGCGGGCGGCGGTGATGGTGACGGCGGCGGGCTGCACGCCCATGCGCTGCGCCCAATAGGCCACGCGCCCCGGCAGCACCGCTTTGGCCTGCTGCCGCCATGCTTCGAGCTGCTGCGGCGCGGGGGCCGGGTGGGCCGCCAGATATGCCTGCCGCCGAGCCATGTGCGTGGCCAGCCAGTCCCGGTGGGTATCCACGAACCGGGCGATATCCGTGTCCGAGGCGCGGAGCGGCGCACGCACCAGCGCCGTGCCCTCCCGCGTTACCTCCAGCGCCATGGTGCGGCGGCGGGAGCGGCGCACCGTGTAGTCCGGTATCATGCGCCCTCCACCGGCAGGAAGCGGGGGCCGTGATAGCCGTCCCGCTCCACCTGCTCCGCCCACATGGCGGCGGGGCGCACCCACAGGCCGCCGTCGCCGTACAGGGCGCGGTACACCACCATCTCCTCCAGCGTTTCGGAGTGGCGGGCCGTGCCGATGACCTCGTATTCGTTTCCCTTGAAGTGGCGGTAGCGCCCAGGCTTTACAGTTGACATAATGCACCTCCGCAGACAGAACTTGCATTGTACGCCCCATCATTATATACTATGGTGCGGCAGAAGTAAACGGGAGGGATGTCTGATGCGAAGTATTTGTCTGCGACTGCGGCGGGGCGACGACCTGCTGCTGTCCATCCGCCGTCTGGCAGAGCGGGAGGGCCTGCGGTGCGCCGCAGTGCTGTCCGGCGTGGGCTGCGTCACGGAGGCCCGCGTGCGGGACGCCTCCGGCGTCACGGTGCGGCATATCGCCCAGCCCTGCGAGATCGTGTCCCTCAACGGCACGGTCAGCGCGGCGCGGTGCCACCTGCATATCGCCCTGTCGCGGGAGGACATGACCACGCTGGGCGGTCATCTGATGGAGGGAACGGTGGTCAACACCACCTGCGAGCTGGTGCTGCTGGAGCTGGACGGCTGGCGCTGCGGCGTGGAGCAGGACGCGGAAACAGGCTACGACGAGATCGTATTTCAGGAGGAAGCATGAAAAATACCACACTGTGCTATATCGAAAATCCGCAGGGGGAGTACCTGATGCTCCACCGGGTGAAGAAGGAGAACGACCTGAACCACGACAAGTGGATCGGCGTGGGCGGCAAGTGCGAGGAGGGGGAGAGTCCCGAGGAGTGCATCTGCCGGGAGACACTGGAGGAGACGGGGCTGACCCTGACGGACTACCGCTACCGGGGTGTTATCACCTTTGTGTCAGACGAGTGGGAGGGGGAGTACATGCACCTATTCACCGCCACCGGCTGGACAGGGGACATCCACGAGTGCAATGAGGGCGTGCTGGAGTGGCTGCACAAGGACGCGCTGGCGGCACTGCCCCAGTGGGCGGGGGACAGGATCTTCCTCGACCTGATCCGCCGGGCGGACACGCCGTTTTTCTCCCTGAAGCTGCAGTACCGGGGTGAGACGCTGGTCTACGCCGCGCTGGACGGAAAGGAGCTGGCGGTATGATCCTTGTCAGTGCGTGTCTGCTGGGCTGTGCCTGCCGCTACGACGGCAGGAGCAAGGGCCATCCGCTGGCACAGGAGCTGGCCCGGCGGGGGCTGGCGGTGCCGGTGTGTCCCGAGCAGCTGGGTGGACTGGCCACGCCCCGGGCGCCCTCCGAGCAGCGGGAGGGCCGGGTGGTCAGCGCCGCCGGGGACGATGTGACCGCCCAGTACCGCCGGGGCGCGGAGGAAACGCTGCGTCTGGCGAGACTGTACGGCTGCGTCGTTGCCGTGCTGAAGGAGCGCAGCCCCTCCTGCGGCAGCGGGCAGGTCTACGACGGCACGTTCAGCGGTACGCTGACGGCGGGCTGGGGCACGGCGGCGGCTCTGCTGCGGGACAGCGGCGTTCGGGTGCTGGGGGAGAGCGAGCTGGAGCAGCTCCTCCGGGAGCTGGGCGTCACAAGATAGGAACGATTTGGCACGGGGGACGCACAGCGGGTGCGTCTCTTGTGATTTTCACAAGAAAAACTGTATTTTCTCTGTGCGTTTCGGCAAAAATACGAAAATCCATTGACATTGGGCCGGAAAGTTGGTAGGATAGCACCGTAGAAAGGGCGGTAACGTTTCCGGTAATGTTTCCGGTAATGTTTCCGGGTTCACCGCGTTTCTGTATAATGTGACAGGAAGGGACACCGGCATGACGATCAAGGACATCGCAAAACAGTGCAGCGTCAGTGTCAGCACCGTATCCCGCGTGCTGAATGACCGTCCGGACGTCAGCGACGATGTACGCCGGAAGGTACGGGCTGCCATCAAGGACAGCAACTATATCCCCAACAACAGCGCCCGCGATCTGGTGCGTACCAAATCCGAGGCCATCGGCCTTGTGGTGCGCGGCGTGTCCAATCCGTTCTACACGGACATCATCCAGGCCATCGAGAACACCGTCACCGATGCGGGCTTCTCGCTGGTGATGCAGCAGATCCCCTCCTGCGCCGACGAGGTGCAGCGGGCCGCCGTTATGGAGCGGGAAAAGCGTCTGCGGGGCATCATCTTTCTGGGCGGGCGCTTCGACTACACCCCCGGCGATCTGGCCATGCTGAACGTGCCCTTCGTGTGCTGCTCCTACTCCAACCAGTACGGCACCCTGCGGGTGGGCGAGTATTCCGCCGTGTCCATCGCCGACGAGGAGACGGCGCGGCAGGCCGTGGATCACCTGTATGACCATGGGCACCGGCGCATCGCGGCGCTGATCTGTCGGGAGGACGACCAGTCCATCAGCCAGCTGCGCTATCAGGGCTACCGCAAGGCGCTGGAGAGCCACGGCATTCCGCTGGACGAGGATCTGGTCATGTGTACCGGCACCTTCGATATCCGGGACGCCTACGAGGCTGTCAGCCGGAGGCTGCGGCAGGGCGCGGACTTTACGGCACTGTTCGCCATCGCGGACTCCATGGCCATCGGCGCCATGCGGGCGCTGCGGGACGCGGGACGCCGGGTGCCGGAGGACTGCTCCGTCATCGCCATCGACGGGCTGGAGCTGTCGGCCTACATCGAGCCGCCGCTGACTACCCTGTGCCAGCCCATGGAGGAGATGGGACGGCGCAGTGCCCAGATCCTGCTGGGCATGCTGCGGGGACACGGCAGCCACTGCTGCGAGGTGCTGCCCACCCAGCTGCGGGAGGGCGGCTCCGTGCGGAGCGTCTGATCTGGTTTTTGCGCCGGAAACGGCGTGAAAATAAATTTGTTAAAGGAGTAATCTCAAATGAAGAAGTTTCTTGCAATGATTCTGGCTCTCGTGATGGCCCTGTCTCTGGTGGCCTGCGGCGAGCAGAAGCAGCCCGATGCCGACCCCAACGAGGGCGGCGACGCTGCCGCTACCGGCAGCGTGTACTATCTGAACTTCAAGCCCGAATCCGATGCTGCCTGGCAGACCGTTGCCGCCGCTTACACCGCGGAGACCGGCGTGCCCGTCAAGGTCGTCACCGCCGCTTCCGGCCAGTACGACACCACGCTGACCGCCGAGATGGACAAGGACGCCGCTCCCACCATGTTCCAGGTGGGCAATTTGGGCGCTGTCAACAGCTACGGCGAGTTCTGCTACAATCTGGAGGGTACCGATGTGTACAACCAGATGACCACCCATGACTTTGATCTGAAGAACGCCGACGGCGAGACCGTTTCCATCGGTTATTGCTACGAGGCCTTTGGCATCATCGTCAACAAGGCGCTGCTGGAGAAGGCCGGTCACTCTCTGGACGAGATCACCAACTTCGAGTCCCTGAAGGCCGTTGCCGATGACATCCACGCCCGCGCCGCTGAGCTGGGCTTCGATGCCTTCACCTCCGCCGGTCTGGACGGCTCCTCCTCTTGGCGTTTCTCCGGCCATCTGGCCAATATGCCCCTGTTCTACGAGTTCCGCGATGACAATGTGACCGCGCAGCCCGCCACCATCAAGGGCACCTATCTGGATAACTACAAGGCGATCTGGGATCTGTACATCACTGACTCCGCCACCACCGGCGCTGCCCTGCTGTCTGCCACCGGCGACCAGGCTGAGGCTGAGTTCGGCGAGGGCAAGGCCGTGTTCTATCAGAACGGCACTTGGGAGTTCAGCAACCTGACCTCCGCGGAGAAGTTCGGCATGAACGCTGACGATCTGGCCATGATTCCCATCTACTGTGGTGTGGACGGCGAGGAGAAGGCCGGCCTGTGCTGCGGCACCGAGAACTGCTGGGCTGTGAACAAGAACGCCTCCGAGGCGGACATCAAGGCCACTCTGGACTTCATGAACTGGGTCGTCACCTCTGACGCTGGCACCACCATGCTGGCCGAACAGTTTGGCCCCTGCCCCTTCAAGAACGCCAAGACCCCCGAGAACGTGTTCTTCGCACAGGCCAACGAGTATGTTGCCAACGGCAACTACACCGTCACCTGGGCGTTCAACTGGACTCCCGCTGTTGACGATTGGCGTGCCGCCGTGGTGGACGCTCTGAGCCAGTACACCACCGGTAACGGCAGCTGGGACAACGTCAAGACTGCTTTCGTGGAGGGCTGGGCCACCCAGTACGCCAACGAGCACTAAGCTTTGCGTGTCTGACTGACGAAAAACATAAGAAGCAGGCGGGGCGGGCGTAATCGCCCGCCCCGCCTGTACAATCTCTGTGGTGGCGTGAGCTGTTGGCCGAACTGCTTCGGGCAAGAGCTTTCGCCATGACAATAAAAGCGGAACAGGAGTGAAAGAATGAAGCGATTACACAGAAAGCGGGACGCGGCCGCCCTCAGCAGCCGCCTGATCCGCCGGCCCATTCAACGGATGGTGTGGCTGTTTCTGCTGCCCACCTTCGCCGCCTTTTGCATCGGTTTTTTGTACCCCTTCCTGAAGGGCGCGTTTTTGTCCTTTTGTAAGTTCAAGCTGACCAGCCAGTGGACGTGGGTGGGCTTTACCAACTATGTGAAGGCCTTCTCAGACAGCAGCTTCCTCCACGCCTTCTGGTACACGGCGCTGTTCGCCTTCGTATCGGTGCTGTTTATCAACGTGCTGGCCTTTACGGTGGCGTATTTCCTGACAAAGGGCATCAAGGGCTCCAACCTGTTCCGCACGGTGTTCTTCATGCCCAACCTCATCGGCGGCATCGTACTGGGCTATATCTGGTCGATGATCTTCGACGGCATTCTGGTGAAGTACAACACCTCCGTGGTGCTGGAGAGCAGGTACGGCTTCTGGGGCCTGATCATCCTGATGTGCTGGCAGCAGGTGGGCTATATGATGATCATTTATATCGCCGGATTGCAGTCCATTCCGGAGGATATGCTGGAGGCCGCCCGCATCGACGGCGCCAACAGCTGGCAGCTGCTGTGGAAGGTCACCATCCCCAATATGATGAGCTCCTTCACCATCTGCATCTTCCTGACCCTGACCAACGGCTTCAAGCTGTTTGATCAGAACCTGGCCCTTACCGGCGGCCGTCCGTTCCTGCAGCAGCCGGACGGCAGCGTGATCAAGACCACGGAGATGCTGGCCCTGAACATCTACAACGCATTTTACTCCGGCGGCGGCAACAACCGCGGCGTGGGGCAGGCCAAGGCTGTGGTGTTCTTCATCCTCGTGGCCGTCATCGGACTTATCCAACTCCAGTCCACCCGTAAAAAGGAGGTGCAGCAGTAATGCAGACCAGTCTTGCCAAGAAGCACGAGCATGGAAAGATGGCGCTGACCGTGGCATTCGCCGTGATCTGCATCATCTATGTGCTGCCCATCCTCATCGTGCTGATGAACTCCTTCAAGAGCAACGCCGCCGTGAACACGGAGACGTTCGCCTTCCCCAACGAGGACAGCTTCGTGGGGGTGCAGAACTATATCAAGGGCATGACCTTCGGCAACTACCCGTTCATCAAGGCCGTGCTCTACAGCCTGTTCATCACCCTTGCGTCCTCGGCTCTGATCCTGCTGTGTACGTCTATGGCAGCGTGGTATGTCTCCCGCGTGGGCAGTCTGGTCAGCAAGGTCGTGTACTACCTTTGCGTGTTCTCCATGGTGGTGCCGTTCCAGATGGTGATGTTCACCCTGTCCCGTACCGCCAACAAGCTGCATCTGGACACGCCATGGACCATCCCGGTGGTGTATCTGGGCTTCGGCGCGGGCCTCGCGGTGTTCATGTTCTCCGGCTTCGTGAAATCCATCCCGCTGGAGATCGAGGAGGCCGCCGTCATCGACGGCTGCGGCCCGCTGCGCACCTTCTTCCTGGTGGTGCTGCCTATGATGAAGCCGACGTTCATCTCCGTGGGCGTGCTGGAGATCATGTGGGTGTGGAACGACTTCCTGCTGCCGTATCTGGTACTCGACCGCACCAAGTATATGACCATCCCCATCGTCATCCAACATCTGAAGGGCAGCTACGGTCAGGTGGATATGGGCGCCACCATGGCGCTGATCCTGCTGAGTATCCTGCCGGTCATCGTCTTCTACCTGCTGTGCCAGAAGCACATCATCAAGGGCGTGGCCGCCGGCGCTGTCAAGGGCTGACGTGCGATATTGCTTACTGCGGGGCGGGCCTTTCGCCCGCCCCGTTCCATTCTCAATAGAAGGTGACATGCTGCTATGAAACGTTCCAGTGGTATTTTAATGGCCGTCTCCTCCCTGCCTTCCCCCTACGGGATCGGCACGCTGGGGCAGGCGGCATACGATTTCGCGGATTTCCTCCATGCGGCGGGCCAGCACTACTGGCAGATGCTGCCGCTGGGGCCTACCAGCTACGGCGATTCGCCGTACCAGAGCTTTTCGGCCTACGCCGGAAACCCCTACTACATTGACCCCGACCTGCTGATCGCCGACGGGCTGCTGACCAAGTCCGAGTGCAGCCGGTGCAAGTGGGGCAGCGATCCCCGCTACGTGGATTACGGTCGTATCTATGAAAAGCGGTTCGACCTGCTGCACAAGGCCTATAAGCGGGGCTGGCAGCGGGACAGCGAGGATGTGGCCGCCTTCGCGGCGGAGAACAGCCGCTGGCTGCCGGACTACGCCCTGTTTATGGCCTGCAAGCGCTATTTCGGTATGAAGGCGTGGACGGAGTGGCCCGATGATATCCGTCTGCGGCAGGACGGCGCGGTGGAGAAGTACCGCACGCTGCTGCAGGAGGACGTGGAGTTCTTCGTCTACCTGCAATATCTGTTCTTCCGCCAGTGGAACCGGCTGCGGGACTACGTCCACGCGCAGGGCATCCGTATCATCGGCGATCTGCCCATCTATGTGGCTATGGACTCCGCCGATGTGTGGGCGGAGACGGAATTCTTCCAGCTGGACGAGACGCTGATTCCCAAGGCCGTGTCCGGCGTGCCGCCAGACTATTTCAGTGCCGACGGCCAGCTGTGGGGCAATCCTCTGTACGATTGGGAGCATATGCGGGAGGACGGCTTCGGCTGGTGGATACGCCGCATCGATGGCGCCGGTAAGCTGTACGACATCATCCGCATCGACCATTTCCGGGGCTTTGAGAGCTATTGGGCGGTGCCATACGGCGAGACAACGGCGAAAAACGGCAGGTGGGTGGCAGGCCCGGGCATGGATCTGGTGGATCGGCTCAACGGCTGGTTCCCTCAGCTGGCGTTCATCGCCGAGGATCTGGGCTACCCCACGCCCGGCGTCCAGCAGCTGCTGCACGACTCCGGCTGGCCCGGCATGAAGGTGCTGGAGTTCGCCTTTGACTCCCGCGACACCAGCAACTATCTGCCTCACACCTACACGGAGCACTGCATATGCTACACCGGCACCCACGACAACAGCCCCCTGGCACTGTGGCGGCAGGAGGCCAAGCCAGAGGACATCGCCTATGCCGAGGCGTATCTGGCGCTGACGGAGCAGGAGGGCTTCCACTGGGGCGTCATCCGGGGCGGCATGAGCAGCGTGGCAGAGCTGTTCGTAGCCCAGATGCAGGACTATCTGGGCCTTGGCGCGGGCCACCGCATGAACACCCCCGGTACGCAGGGAGGCAACTGGCAGTGGCGTCTGCTGCCCGGCGAGCTGACACCGGCGCTGGCGGAGAAGATCCGCCGCATGACCGTGCTGTACGGCCGCGCCGACCGTCCGGCGGAGCCGAAGGAAAAGGCTGAATAAACGACATCCGCCGCCTGCTTCTGCGGGCGGCGGATGCTTTGCTGCCCGTATCCGGGGGTGTGCCCCGGCATACACAAAAAAGGAACAGGCCCGGCGGGCCTGTTCCTTTTTTGTGTATGTGCGCCGTCTCTTAATAGCTGCCCAGATCGGCGCTGGCGTCGCCCTCGACGCTCTTGCCGAACTCGTAGTCGTTGCCGGGCAGGATGGCATTCAGGATAACGCCGGCCAGCGCGGCGATGGCCAGGCCGGTCAGGGTGATATCAGCGCTGCCCACGGTGAAGGTGATGCCGCCGGTAGAGGCAAAGCCCAGACCGCAGACGAAGATGACCGCGGCGATGATGAGGTTGCGGGACTTGGTGAGATCCACCCGGTTCTCCACCACATTGCGGACGCCGACGGCGGAGATCATACCGTAGAGGACGAAGCTGACGCCGCCCACGATGGCGGTGGGGATGGAGTTGACCAGCGCGTCGAACTTGGGGGAGAAGCTGAGGATGATGGCGTAGATGGCGGCGATGCGGATGACCCGGGGATCGTACACGCGGCTCAGGGCCAGCACACCGGTGTTCTCGCCGTAGGTGGTGTTGGCGGGGCCGCCGAACATACCGGCGAAGGCGGTAGCCAGACCGTCACCCAGCAGGGTACGGTGCAGGCCGGGATCCTCGATGAAGTTCTTGCCGGTGGTGGAGGAGATGGCGGAGACATCACCGATGTGCTCCATCATGGCGGCGATGGCGATGGGGGCCATCACCAGAATGGAGGTGATGTCGAACTTGGCGATGACGAACTGCTGCAGGCCCAGGAAACCGGCATTGTGGACTTCGGTGAAGTTGATCAGGGGCTGCATCACGCCGTCGGCGTCAGGCAGCTGTGCGCCGCAGGCAGTGGCGATCAGAGCCACGATGTAGCTGCCCACCACACCCAGCAGGATGGGGATGATCTTGATCATGCCCTTGCCCCAGATGTTGGCCACGATGATGATGGCGATGGCCACCAGCGCCAGCCACCAGCAGCTGGAGGCGTTGGTCACGGCGGTGCCGGACAGGTTCAGGCCGATGAGGATGATGATGGGCCCGGTGACGATGGGGGGGAAGAAGCGCATGACCTTCTTGGCGCCCACCAGCTTGAACAGCAGGGCCAGCACCAGATACAGCAGGCCGGCCACCACCACGCCGCCCAGCGCGTAGGGCAGCTTCTCCTCGCCGGTCATGGCGGCGAACTTGCCGCTGTCAAGGCTGGCGACGGCCTGGAAGCCGCCCAGGAAGGCGAAGGAGGAGCCCAGGAAGGCGGGCACCTTCATCTTGGTGCAGACGTGGAACAGCAGGGTGCCGATACCGGCGAACAGCAGGGTGGTCTGGATGGACAGGGGCAGGCCGTAGCGGCTGACCAGAATGGGTACCAGCACCGTGGCGCCGAACATGGCGAACAGGTGCTGCAGGCCCAGCAGCAGCATCCGGGGCGTGCCCAGTTCTCTGGCGTCGTAGATGGCGTCGTGTCCGAGTTTTTTGTTCATGTGACGATTCCTCTCTTTCTTCATCCGTTTATTTCCAGTTACTTACCAACACAAAAAAACGACCGGTGAAAAAATCACCGGTCAAAGGAAACAATATCAGAAATGGAAACAGTGGGAGCGTCCGTCCGCTTTTTCGTCGTGATCTTGCAGGTCATGGCCGTCCCTCCTCTCATTTTCTTGCCTATTATACGGGCCAGCTACGGAAAAAGCAATACATTTCTGCGCCAAGAAACTGCCAAAAAACCGTCGGTTTCTTTGACATATCTCACAAATCTATTTCCCCGGCTAATGCCTGCTATCAGGGGGTATCGCTCTTTACAGGCTTGCCGAATCGTGGTAACATTACGGGAAAAAGGAGGCGCTGCCATGGACATCCCGGTATACCAGTATGATATGCTGGACTCCACCAACACCCAGTGCCGCCGTCTGGCGGCGGAGGGCGTTATGGACGCCGTGGTGACGGCGGACTGCCAGACGGCGGGCCGGGGCCGCATGGGCCGCAGCTTCCAGTCCCCTCCGGGGCTGGGGCTGTACCTGTCCGTGCTGTGGCGTACCGGCCTGCGCACCGACACGCTGCCTATGGTGACGCCGCTGGCGGCGGTGGCCGTGTGCCGTGCCGTTGAGCGGGTCTGCGGTCTGCGCTGCGGTATCAAGTGGCCCAACGATTTGGTGCTGGGCGGGCGGAAGGTCTGCGGCATCCTGACGGAATCGTCGTTCCGCCCCGACGGTGTGCCGGACTGGGTCATCGTAGGTATTGGTGTCAACGTGTCCCAGACCGCTGCCGATTTCTCCCCCGATGTGGCGGGTATGGCCACGTCCCTCCGGGCGGAGGCGGGGCACGCGGTGTCCCGGGATGAGCTGGCCCGGGCGCTGATGGGCGAGCTGACTGACCTGCATGACCGGGCGCTGCCGGACCCCGCCCTGTGGCGGGCGGACTACTGTGCGCGCTGCGTCAGCATCGGGCAGCGGGTGCGGCTGGTGCGCGGCGGCACGGCATGCGAAGCGGCGGCGGAGGGCATCGACCCGCGCTATGGCCTGACGGTGCGGTACGACGACGGCACGGTGGAGACGCTGTACGGCGGCGAGGTGTCTGTCCGGGGACTTTACGGATATTCTGAATGAGGTGATCTTGTGAAATTACTGTGGGAGCTGTTTCTCACCTTTGCCAAGGTGGGGGTCATGACATTCGGCGGCGGCATGGCCATGCTGCCCATTCTCCAACGGGAGGTGGTGGAGAACAAGGGCTGGGTCACCGATGAGGAGCTGGTGGACTACTTCGCCATCGGCCAGTGTACGCCCGGCATCATCGCCGTCAACACCGCTACCTTCGTGGGGCAGAAGCAGCGGGGCGTGCTGGGCGGCATCGTGGCCACGCTGGGCATCGTGTTTCCCTCGCTGATTATCATCACGGCGCTGGCCGGGGTCATCAACAGCTTCTCCCATCTGGACTGGGTGCAGCACGCCTTTGCCGGTATCCGGGTGTGCGTATGCGTGTTGATCTTCAACGCCACGCTGAAGCTGCTGAAGGGCTCCGTGAAGGACTGGCCCGCCGCCGTCATCTTCGCGGCGGTGCTGGCGGCATCGCTGCTCACGGACGTCTCGCCCGTCATCTTCGTGGCGGCTGCCGCTCTGTGCGGCATCATCATCCGGAATCTGATAAGGAGGGAGAAATAATGCTGTACCTCCGTCTTTTTTGGGAGTTTTTCAAGACCGGCCTGTTCGCCGTCGGCGGTGGGCTTGCCACCCTGCCGTTTCTGCAGGATATGTCCGACCGCACCGGCTGGTTCACCCATGCCCAGTTGGCGGACATGCTGGCGGTGTCCGAGTCCACCCCCGGGCCTATCGGCGTGAACATGGCCACCTATGTGGGCTTCACCACCGGCGGCGTCGGCGGTGCGGTCATCGCCACGCTGGGCCTTGTGACGCCGTCCGTCGTCGTCATCCTTATCGTGGCGGCGTTCCTGAAGGCGTTCCGGGACAGCAAGTGGGTCAGCGCCGCGTTTTACGGGCTGCGCCCCGCCTCCACCGCACTGGTGGCGGCGGCAGGCGTCTCCGTGGTGCTCATCGCGCTGGTGAACACCGGCGCGTCCGGACTGGCACTGCTCAACTGGAAGAGCATCGCACTGGCCGCCGTGCTGGTGGTGCTGACACGGTGGGTGAAATACACTAAAAATCTGCACCCGATATTGTTTATTTTAGCCAGCGCCATTGTGGGCGTGGTGTTCCGATTCTGACAGGCACAGGAGCCGTCCCGCCGGGACGGCTCCTGTGCTGTCTGCGCGGATGAGCGACTGTACTTGACAGGAATGAAGTGTTATGGTACAATGCGGTTAAAGATACTTAACCGAACTGCCGCCGCGGCGGCTGTTTTGCAGCGCATTAGTTAGAATGCCTTAACCGACACATATATAACGGCAGGCTGCGGCATACTATTCGGAGACACGAAAGGAGGGACGGCATGTCGGAGGAGATCCTTATCAGGCAGGGCGCGCCCACGCTGGCGGGCATCAAAACGGGCAGTCTGTTCCCCTGCCCCTGCGATGACCGGGAGGCGCTGCTGGACGACGTGCGGCGGCTGAACCGGCTGCTGGCGCCCAAGGGACTGTGCCTGCTGCCCATCCGCTTCAAGGGCGGGCAGGCACTGCTGTATCTCTACCGTCCCGCCGTGCTGCACCGCGATCTGCAGGACAGGCTGGCCCAGCGCATTCTGTCGGAGGCAGGCTATTCCTGCGGCGGCTGCGGGCGCTGCGTGGCCCAACTGATCCGCCGCTTCCGGGAGAGCGGGGAGTTTCCCCACGAGGTGGGGCTGTTCCTCAGCTATCCGCCAGAGGACGTGCAGGGCTTTATCGACCACCGTGCCTGCGATTTCAAGTGCGCGGGGCTGTGGAAGGTGTACAGTGACGAGGCGCGTGCCCACCGTCTGTTCGACCGGTTCAAGCGCTGCACCGAGGACTACTGCGCCCGCTGGCGGGCCGGCTCGGACATCGGCCAGCTGGCCGTGGCCATGTGACAGCATAGAAAAACCGTCCGGCTCACAGAGCCGGACGGTTTTCGCGTGTCTCCGCAAAAAGAATACCGCGTCCGGTGGTCATACCGGGCGCGGTGTGAGGGGGAGGCCCCCATGGAAAAGATGAGAGAAGGGCGCTTTACTTGGTCTGCAGACGATTCTCGCTGTCCCAGCTGGCAATGTCCAGATTCTTGTACTGCCGGCGCAGGCGGGTCAGCTCCTCGTTGTCGCCGCCCAGCGCGACGATGCGGTTCACCGCGGCCAGATCGGCGGCGGGCATGCCCACCTCGCTGTCCGTACCGCAGGAAGCGCAGTGATAGGTCTTGCCGTCAAAAGCCACATCGCTGCTGCCGCAGACGGCGCAGCGGATCGTTTTCGTTACCAGTGCCATAATTTGTTACCTCCATATATTTTAGATTTCCTTGTCGACAATTGCATGATAGCACACGATCTGATATTTGTAAAACGCATTATTGTACTTGCAACTATGAGCAAATGTATGATAGAATGACGGCAGGAAACGAGGTGATCCCGTGAGCATAACCAAGTACCAGATGTTTTTGAAAACGGCGGCCTGCGGCAACTTCTCCAAGGCGGCGGAGGCACTGAGCTTCACGCAGTCCGGCGTCAGCCATGCGGTGCAGTCGCTGGAGGAGGAGCTGGGCGTCACGCTGCTCAGCCGCAACCGGGGCGGCGTGGTGCTGACGGCGGACGGCCGGGCGCTGCTGCCCCAGATCGAAAAGCTGTGCGCCGCCCACCACGCGCTGATGCAGTCCGCCGCCAGCCTGAAGGGCATGGATGCCGGTCTTGTGAAGGTGGCCACGTTCTCCAGCGTGTCGGCCCAGTGGCTGCCCTCCATCCTCAAGAGCTTTGGCGGGCAGTATCCCAATATCGAGTTCGAGGTAGTCACCAGCGACTTCTATGAGCAGGTGGAGGAGTGGATCCTGAAGGGCACGGTGGACTGCGGCTTTCTGCGATTGCCATCGGTAAAGCGGCTGCAGGCCTACGCGCTGCACCGGGACGAGCTGCAGGTCATCGTGCCCTGCGACCACCCACTGGCCGGCAGCGATCCGTTCCCGCTGGAGGCGCTGGCACAGGAGCCGTTCATCCAGCTGGAGGAGGGCGAGGACTATGAGATACGCGCCGCCTTCGACGAGATGGACATCCGGCCCAGCGTCAAGTACACCGCACGGGAGGATCGGACGATCCTGGCCATGGTGTCCAAGGGATTGGGTATCAGCCTGCTGCCGGAGCTGATGGCGCGGCACAGCCCCTACCCGGTGGCGGCCTGCCGTCCGCCCATGACATTTTACCGCAACATCGGCATCGCCGTGAAGGACGAGCGGGCGCTGTCCGCCTCCACCCGGCGGTTCGTGGAGTACGTCCGGGGCTGGGTGGCCGAAAACGGCGAAAAGTAAAGGGGCTTGCGGCAAAGGCGGCGAGCCTGTACAGTAGGAGCAGAGCCGCGGGAAAGAGAGGGTGTGCGTATGACATTGCAGCAGCTGAAATATGTATCCATGGTAGAGCGGTGCGGGTCGTTCAGCAAGGCGGCCCAGAAGCTGTACGTCTCCCAGCCCAGCGTCAGCAATCTGGTACACGGACTGGAGGAGGAGCTGCATATCACCATCTTTCAGCGGACGCCCTCCGGCGTGGTCGTCACCAACGAGGGCCGGGAGCTGCTGAAGCTGGGGAACAAGCTGCTGCGTTCCCGGCCCCATGCATTTATCCCATGCTGGAGAGTAACCCCCAGTACGACATCGCCCGCCGCCAGATGAAGGGCGGCAGCGGCGTGCTGTCCTTCGACGTAAAGGGTGGTCTGGAGGCCGGCAAGCGGTTCATCAACAGCCTGAAGCTGTGTACGCTGGCGGTGTCGCTGGGCGACACGGAGACGCTGGTGGAGCAGGCCGCCCCTTATGGCCCTCCCCACCCCCATCCATGTCGTTTTCCTCTCCTCACAATAACAGCAGCAGACCCTCCGGCTGTGCCGGAGGGTCTGCTGCGTCTTGACAGGAAGAGATCCCGGACTATGATAACATGCGTTATTCGTAACGTGTGTTATTAGAGAGGGGGGTGAAACGATACCTGCCATGAAAAAAGTATCGGAGGAGTCCGTCGTCAACGCGGCGGCAGACGTGCTGCGAAAGCGGCGGCTCTCCCTTTATATGCTTCCGGTACGGTCACATCCGCCGGCGGTTGACGAGACGGAACAGCGTGGACACCAGCAGGATGCCTACCGCCAGCGAGCCGGCAACGCCTACCGTCTCCAGACCCTTTCCCACGGCGTCCATCATGTTGCCCTCCAGCCCCATGCTCATGGTGTAGTACACCCCTGCGCCGGGCAGCATGGGCAGCGTGGCGATGACCAGGTAGGGCATGGCCGGGCACTTACGCACCCGCGCCATCACCTCGGCGTACAGCGCCGCGAACACGGCGGCGAACAGGTTGGCCGCGTACACGTCGCAGCCCAGCCAGCCGCACAGAAGATAGAGCATCCACGCGGCCACGCCGCCGGCGATGCACAGCACCATGCCCTGTCCGTGGACGTTGAACAGGATGCAGAAGCCGCAGCAGCCCACAAATACCGCGATGGCCTGCGCCCACGCCGGCCAACTCAGAGCGGCGGAGCCGGTCTGGCCGTACAGTCCGGCGGTCAGGTGCCACGCCGCCGCTGTGCCCAGCGCGATGGCCAGCGCGCTCAGCACCACCTGCACGATGCGGAAAATGCCGGAGTTGGTGTCGCCGTAGATGATATCCCGCATGGAGTTGGTGATGAGCAGCCCCGGCACCAGGATCATCAGGGCGCCGATGATGGCCGCGTCAGGGTTGTTCAGCCACCCCAGTCCCGCCGCGGCGTAGGCCGGCAGCGCCATCAGGCACGAGGCCAGTATGGTGCTGAAAAACGGGTTGGCCTCCTGCCTGTCCATGAAGCGTGTTACCAGACCGATGATGAGGCCCATCACGCCCGCCCACAGGCAGTCCCGCAGTGTGCCGCCGAACACAAGGCTGAAGCCCAGCCCCACCAGCACATTCCCCAGATAAAACACGCCTGTGCGGTATGTCCGGCAGGCCGCCAGCGTCTGGTGCAGCCATGCCATGGCCTCATCCACCTCCGGCTGCTCCTCGCAGATATGGCGGCTCAGCTCGTTCAGCTTCTCCAGCTTTTCCAGATCGTTCCCGTGGAAGCCGATGCGCCGCATGATCATCAGCGGCTTGCCGTTGGCGGCCTCCAGACTGACGGATACGCAGTTGGGGATGGCGAACACCTCGCACTCCACGCCGTAGGCGCGGAGGATGCGGTGGATGGTGTCCTCCACGCGGAACGTTTCCGCGCCGGACATAGCCAGATGATAGCCCATGGTGGCGGCCAGATCGGTCAAAAGGTAATAGTCCATAGATACATCTCCTGTGTATGTCGGTTCACAGTCTCGTAAATCCGACCGACAGTATAGGCGTGAGCGCGGGAATTGTCAAGGTGCGCAACAGACAAATCTGCGGGCAAATGGAGCGCCTCCCGGTGTAAGATGCACCGGGATACGGGTCATGCCCCCGTCTCCGCCGGGAACTGGCGGCCGGTGTGGTCGATGGTGTAGGGCTGGGGGAGGATGAGTTGGCTGATGGGCACCACGGTGTAGCCGTCGTTGATGAGACAGGTGAGGATGGCGGGCAGGGCCTCCGGCGTGTGCAGCGCGGCGTTGTGGAACAGCACGATGCTGCCCTGCCGCACCCGGCTGGTCACCCGCTGGCAGATGGTATCCGCGTCGTAGTCCTTCCAGTCCAGGGAATCCACATCGGAAAGGACTTGAAGCCGTTGTCGCGCAAGGGCTTGCGGGTTTGGCAGCTGTGCGCATCAGGCAAAAAATTGACCTGTAAATGGGGTGTTTGAGGGGTGTTTCAGGCACGGGAGAGGTCAAATATGAGGGGGCGTGCGCGGGGAGGTGGTTGAAAGATGGGGGCGGATGCGGTATACTAAAAATAGGATAGATGAGCTGGTAGCAGACGTGAAACGGTTGAAAAGCCAAAGGACCGTAAGGAGAGAAATATGCCAGAACAAGGAGTCAAGTTTTTATGTAAGCGGGCAATCAAAAATGGACAGCGCCAGTTAACACCAGTGGAAAAGGAACTATTGAAAAAAGGAATTGATGATGCAAAAAACTTTCAAGATTTTCTTGCGGTGGCGTTGGCAGCAATGATGGCTGGTTAGGCGAATTGTATATAAGTCTGCAGTTATATCCATTTTAGGGTTGAGCAAAACGCGAGTTTTGCAAGGCTGAGTCACAATATATAGGGCTCAAGCGAGCCGTATAGCACTATTTATTGCATAGTCTTATGAACAAATCGGAGTTTTGCTCAACCATAATATCCATTTATTAAAAGAGGTGATGGTTTTGCCAAAAATGACTGTGGCACAAAAGCGAGAATTCCTTGTTGAAATGTGCAATTGTAGAGAGTATTTGAAGACGGATATAGAATTGAATAAAGCCGTTTTGAAAAAGCATTTGAAATTCTTGCCACAACAAAAGCTATATAAATTTCGTGCGTGTATCGAACGAGAGTTCCGAATGCTGGAGGAGAATTGCATTTGGATGTCTTTAGCAAGCAGTTTCCCGGATCCCTTTGACCATACAATAAATATCGATCTTGTAAAAAACAGGCGAGAGGTTAAAGAGTGGCTGGGGAAGAATGGATCTTCACTTTGCTTTGAGGTGGTTAAGAGACTCTTTGAAGAAAAAGGGCTTGCTATTCCTTACACATTTTCTGATTTTGAAGACTACATGAAAACATGTTTGGACGAAAACGGAATTCCCATAAAAGATAGGGAACGAGCATTCCTTGCTGCGCACGCCACTCCAGATGAACTTTCCCAAATGGACAGCATTATTCAACAACTTGTACGTGCCAGGAAGCGATTTGCGGGCATTGAAGAACAGATGACTAAAATGCTTTTTGAGATTATCGATCAAGTTAGAAGAGAAACAAGAGAAAAGTCGTTAATCTATTGCATGACAGAACGGTACGATAATCATACATTGTGGGAAAACTACGCGCAGAATTATACAGGATTTTGCATTGAATATTGTTTTCGAGATCTTGATGACCGTGAATTTGATGATTATGAGAGCCTCGTATACATGCTTCCGATAACATATAGAAAAGAAAAACCATATTTTGACATCGTGCGGTTTATGGATGGAGCGTATAGGCAGTTTATTTATAAGGATGCTAGTTGGCAAAGGGATCCAGAGCTTGATGCCGATTTGAATATGCAGTTGCTTTACAAAAATTCAGATTACGCCTATGAACACGAGTGGAGATTTTCAATTAAAGCAGAGAATCCAAATAAGCAGCGATTTCCATTCATTAGTGCCTTATATGCAGGCAAGGATATAACAGATGCCAACATGACCCGCTTGGTTACAATCGCAACAAACTTAAAGGTTCCTGTTTATCGCCAAATAATAAACTCCGAATACAATAGGTTTTCTTACGCCTTGCTGAAAAAATGAAAAAGAATGCGTGACAGTTGCCGACATTGCTGAAGTTTGTGTGATGGCTATAAACCGTGTTGTTAATCGTAGTAGAGACTGCTGTATCAAACAAATAAAACTGTTCAGGGAGGATATTGCCGTGCGCTTCTTTATTATTTCTGATTTGCACTTGGGTGAAGAAACCGATATGCAGCAATTGTATACTAGGACAAGAACATTATGCAGAAAAATACGAGAAAGTACTACGCCAGGAGAGCAGATTCCTATTATTCTTTTGGGAGATATTGTTGATGGTGGAAATCCAGATGCGTTTTGTGCAGCGAAGAAATTACTTACGAAAATAGAGCAGGAATTAAAAGACTACTCAACGACATTTGACTTTGTCCCCGGCAATCATGATCTACACGGGACGGATTTAGCTGCATTTGATAAATTTATTTCCAAATATGGAGGGCCAAAGTTCTCCGAAAACAGAGCATATAATCGTCAATACGGTGGAGTAAATTTTATCTTTGCCGATTCTAATCTCAGCAGGGATCACAGAGCGTGTGGAGAAATCGATGTGGCTGCAATAATTGAGCTTGTCAAAGGCGGAATGACAAATGTGCTCCTATGCCACCACAGCTTTACGCAGGAATATGGGGATACACACGATGTGATAAATGGTGGCGAAAGGTTTTTAGAAATACTTGCGGGGCATGAAATCAAATTTTTAATACATGGACATACGCATCGTGCTGCAATAGATGTACATCCGTATACGGTGAAAGAGATCGGCTGCGGCAGTTTCTCAAAGGACTCTAAGAAAATGGGAAACATCTATAAGCAATTTACGGTCGGATGTATAAGAGAAGGTACCATTGTTTCCATTGAACGGTGGATAGATACAGATGATGGAGGGGAGCCCTTTGCCTATACGCAGCTCTTTCCTAAAGAACGTCAATTTAAAGACCCAGACAGCGTGGGGAAACAAATATACGATGATGTGCCAGATTACATTTCTCGCAGGGTAGTTGTACACAATGCAGAAGCCGTTGATTTAAACTCGCTTACTGCGATTGCGGATGTTGTGAAAAAACAGGGATCTAATGTTTTAGTAATGGGTGATGCAGGTCACGGGAAAAGTGTGGAGATGCAACATTTGGCCGCAGAGCTTGGGAGAACGGCTAAGTTTCCGTTCTTGTACTCGCTTAAACAATACTGTGGACAAGCTATTGAAGATCTGTGCCCGGAGGAATATCGAGATTTGTTGCCGAGTCGTCAAGTATTAATTTTTGATGGGTATGATGAGTTGGGTACATATATAGATGTTTTTGATCGAAATCTGAGGGCGTTTTGCAAAGATTTTCCCAGCGTTTGTATCGTCATATCGGCGAGAGGAAATTTTTGCCAACATAAAATAAGCCAAGAGAACGTGTTCGCAAATTTTACTGTTTGTAGTTTGGAGGAGCTTAACGAAAGAGATATTGTGCAATATATCTCTGCACACCGTATTGACTCACAGGCATTGATAGTGGAGGCGAAGGAAAAGGGACTCGCTGATCTTTTAAGAAATCCCTTTTATTTGACGCGAGTAGTCAATCTCTATCTCAAGTACAAACAACTGCCACCTCGAACCGAACTTATGGATAGTCTGATAGAAGAGTGCATGGAGCGTGATGAGGGGAAGTTTTCTGAAGATTTAGAGGAAAATCGGAAAAACAGTTTGCAACTGCTTGGTAAGGCGGCGACAGCCATGTTGCTTTTACAAAAGCAGAAATTGGAAAATACGAAAGAGTATCAGGAACTTTTTCAACTTGAAGAACGTAATTTAATGAATTTCAGCGGTCTCTTTCGCAGAGAGAACAATTCGTGGAGTTTTACCCATAACAATTTCAAGGAGTATCTTGCTGCAAGATACATATCACAGCTATCAAAAGAAGATGCACTGGCTTTGATCTCGGATGGATACGGAATAATGCCTACGTGGTTAAATGCGGTCGGCTTTTTACTTGGAATGAATACCGACTGGGATGTACAGCAATGGCTGCTTGAGCACGAGCCGGAAGCCATTGTAAAATATCGCCCAGAGAGTATGGATAGTACGGCTCACAGTTGCCTGTTTCGGGAGATATTCGAGCATTATGAGGGAAAACGGCTATGGATTGACCAAACAATAATCTCCTATAAAGATCTTGCTGAGTTTTCAAGTAGTGAAGAGAGTATGCGTTATTTGCTTGACAAAATTGAAAACCCCGCTTGTTTTATATCGCAAGTATCTGCGATTTGCTTAGTGCAGTACTTTTCTAACCTGTATGGAAATGAACTTGCAGTATCTCAATTGTTATTGCGGTGTTGCATTTCAATGCCTGAAAGCGAGGAATCTATAACGATTGTGTGTAGAGCTCTGCAGGCGATATATCGGCTTGGAATGCTAAATGATTTAGTAGCAAAAGAACTCGTGACACGCTATTATTCTTGCGAAGTTAGCCGTGTCCGGGCGGTAATGTACGAAGTGCTTACTGCTATGCATTTTCAAGACGAGCATGTGCAGTTCTTTTTGAACGGAATCTCATATTTAGGAGGAAATGGCCGGTTTACAAATGAAACGATTTCGTTGGCGGATGGATTGAAGGAACTAAATTGTGAAAAGAGCATAAAGACTGCCATGAGCGCCATTTCTAAAGGGGAAGTGCGGTTTTACGCTGATTCAAAGGTTTATATTACGCTGTGCCAAAAGGCAACGGAATTACATAGACAAGAAGTTGCCGATTTTTATGTTTTCATGTTGGATTGCTTTGCTAACAATGCGGAGAAGGTAGATAGAGCAAAGTCGATGGCGGTCAAGACCTTTTTTAAAGAAACAGGAACTATTGAAGAGGCAACTATAGATTTGTGCAATCGATTTGGCGAGAAGCGCAAATGCTACCTGTTAGATACACTATTTGATGACCCGGCGACTCTTGAAAAGGTAAGAATAGCATATGAAGACGGGCGTTTACTAAGCGATATTGTTCTTTATGACATTGCATGTCGTTATGGAAGTGATGCTCAATAAATTGATACAAAAGAGGAGTAACCATTATGAACGACGAACGTAAAGCAACTATTGAAGTAGACATGACCGACGACGAGTGGATCGAACTGTTGTGTCTGTGTGAGGAAATCAATCTGACGCCGGGGGATCTGGCTGTGGCATTCTGTCAGGAGGTCATCCGGCAGCAGGCGCTGCTGCGTATTATCGCCGCCGCTGTTCGCGCCGATGTAGCCAATCAACTCAATCGATAACGGGAGGAATTGCACCTATGAAAATCGAAAACAAAACACCTATCGCGGAGGAGATCATCCGCAACAACCCCACCGGCCACGGCCTGTTCGCCGGTATCGGGGACAACTTCAACAGCGTGGCCCAGGTCATCTGTGAGCTGATGGACGACGCGGTCTCCAACCTCCGCGCCAACAGCGGCGATCCCGAGCTGTCCATGAGGGTAGTGCTATCGCTGGAAAATCTTGGCGATGCCGTGGAGATCACTGTGACAGACGGCGGCTCGGGCATTGCAGACCTCAGCAGTGCATTGACCATCGCATGTCGGGATGGCGCGCAGACGCCGCTGAACGAGCACGGTTTTGGATTGAAGCACGCATTGGCCTCCTGCGACAGCAGCCCTGACCAGAAGTGGAGCATCCGCACCCGCACGAAGGCCGACGCGGCGGCAAACCAGTACCGCGAGGTCAAGGCACCGTATTCCATGGGCACATCTGAACTGGACAAGCCCATGAAGGTGCGTTTCTATTCAGGTACGGGTGATCTGCCCCACCCTACTGGCACATCGATCTCCGTCCGCTGCCCCATGGCGAAGTTTCGGACGGTGAAGCCTGACCGCAAGGCGGCACCCTCCGACTTCCACAACCTGGTGCGGTACATCATTGAGGAACTGCGGTACGTCTACGCGGGCATTCTGGCGAATGCGTCCATCACCATGGAGGTGTGGGAGATCAGCGGCGGCGAGGAAACGCAGCATACGCTGACGCCGCTGCTGCCGGTGTGGGAGGAGGGCAGCGTGAAGGATTACGGTGAGATCCCCTGTAACCTGGGCGGCGGCCCGCTGATGATTCGCTGCAAGTACGGCAACATTCTGAAGAACCCGTCCAACGCCATCTACTACAAGTGCAACATGGAGTCCAGCGGCGTGGAACTGCGCATCAACGGACGCGCCATCGAGCACGGAATGTTTGACCGCGTCTGGGGCGAGGCCATTCATCCCAGTCAGAACCGCTTTCTGGTGCAGGTAGACTTGATTACGGACAACCCCGCCGCACTGCCTGCCACGAAGAACACAAAAACCTCGTTCTGTGAAGCCGATCCGCGCCTGAAGAATCTGCTCAGCTGGATTGCCTCGTATGTTCCCGCCCCGGCCAAGGATGTGGACTCGGTGGAGCTGCGGTATGTCAAGGAGCTGACTGCCAAGCGGGAGAAGGACCCCACCGCCCTGCGGGTGAGCCGCGAGGAGCCGGTGTTCCAGAAGATCGGGCTGAAGGCCAAGGTTGACCTGTTCGTGGGCTACATCGACCGCGTGACCATCTACGAGGCCAAGGCCGGCAAGACGAAGGCACTGGATCTCTACCAGCTCCGCATGTATGTGGATGGCTGCGCGCTGGACAATAAGCCGGTGGACGAGGCCGTACTGATCGCCAAGCGTCATTCAGCGGAGGTGAAGGAGCTGCGGGACATCCTGAACACCCTGACCGCGCCTGACGGACGCCCCTACAACTTCCGGTTGGCTACATGGGATGAGGAGGGCATCGTGATCCGCCAGAGTGCGTGAGAACAGCCGGGAGAACGTGTGCAATGATTGCACACTTTTCCAAAGGAAGGTGAGGTATGAACGTAAAAGAGTTGATCCTGAGCCATCCTGCGGCGGGCATTGCCGCCGCGCTGTTTGACCGGCTGGACATTGAACCCGGCAAAAGCTCTATGACTCTCTCCACGAAGCAGAGGAGTTGGACAAACTTCCGCCAGGGGAGAGGGCAAAACGCTTTTTCTCTGCGGAGGAGGTCTTTGCCGAGTTGGGCATCCCTGAACCTTCCGAGGAGGAACGGCAGGAAACGCATCGGTAGATGTGCAGGGAGATGCTGATCAATAGTCTGAGAACGTATCAGATGCTTGAGAAATATGTGAAAAAGTAATAAACAGAGAAGGCCATCGGCAAATAGCCGATGGCCTTCGCGGCCTGCCGAAGCAGACCGTTTGAAATGTGTTGATTTGCAAAAGGTAGAAGCAAACTGATAGTTCGACAAACTGGAAGTTGTGATGCAGAAAGTCTTTAACAAGCCTGTTGAGCTGCTGTCCTATCAATCGAAAGTGAAATGCTATTTGTTGGCATACAAATGGCAACCTTTTACATGGTCATTGACAATCCCTATTGCCTGCATATAGGCATATATGATTGTACTACCAACAAACTTAAAGCCGAGCTTTTTTAGGCCTTTACTAATTTTGTCTGAGAGTGCAGTCCTTGCGGGTATATCTGTTTCAGTTTGGAACTGATTGAGAATTGGCTTACCATCAACATAAGACCATATAAACGAATCAAAACTGCCATACGATTCTTGGATTTTTATAAACTGTTGAGCATTTGTTATTGCTGATTTGATTTTTAACCGATTACGAACAATACTGCTATTTTGCATTAGCTCTTCTATTTTTGCATCATCATACAGCGCAACTTTTTTGCAGTTAAAGTTATCAAAAGCAATTCTAAATGCCTCTCTTTTGTTTAGTATTGTCAGCCACGATAGTCCTGCCTGCATACCTTCAAGTATTAACATTTCAAATAACTTATTCTCATCATGAACAGGCTTTCCCCATTCATTATCATGATACTCTTTATATAAGTCGGTAGTTGCCCATGAACATCTTTGTATCAATTCTTCCATAAGTTTCTCCGTCCTGCAAATTCTGATTTGTTGGCCTCTTACCTCTGCGCCAGCCGATAAAGGCTGCGGATGGATTCCATGACCGTATGCCACGACAGATCAGCGGCGTAGGAGAACTTCTTCTGATATGCCCGCCACAGCTTTTCCATGTTCGGGTCGGCCTCAACTTCATCAAAGGCCGCAGGCGCGTCGGCAAGATACTTCTCTGTACCGCGTTTCTTAGCCGTTGCAATGAGCGCCGCACGGAGATTGGCGGGGACGATGCTCTGGCCGTGGAGCTGGCTCAGAATGTGCAGATCATAAGAGTACCTCCAAATACTGCCGAAGCAGTTTTTCAACACGGAACATCTGCGCATAGCGCATCAGCTTCCGCAAGTCCTTGTCTTTTCGTTTTGCGTATTGCTTGAGTGCATCCTGAAAGGTCTGCATCTCGATTCCACTGCGGCTGCGGATCAGATCGCAGATGGTACGCTCCATATCATAGACGGGAACCGGGTTGCCAAAGGGCGTGTTCATCGTGACGATCCCCACATCATGCAATTCTTTCTTGATGGTGTAGACCTTGATGCCGTCTGCTTGCAGGCTGGCAGGATTGTAGCCGGTCTTGACCGTGATGGAATACGGATTCGGCTCCCGGTCGGTCAGGTCATGGAAAAACAGCGCGCTCTCATGGGAGAATACAGCCTGCGCACAACGAAGGTGTAGCAGGTACATGGCGTCCGTCCATGCATCTGGCGAAACATAAACGCCATGCGCGGCCTGCTCTACGCCGCGCTGCTTGGCGTAGGCGTAAAACGAGGACTTGGCAATACCGATTTCCAAAACCTGCGCGGTTTTGACGATCCCATTGTTTTGCTGAAAAAGCAGATCAAGCCGGTCGTAGGCGGTCATGTTATCACTTCCTTCTTGCTAATATTATATCCGAGATTAGCAAGAAAGTAAACAACGATTTTAGAAAAGCAAGCCGAGGCGTTCGCCCCGGCTTGTGCTTTAAAAGCCCACGTCACGCCTGCACCCTATACTTCACGCGGTTTCCGTACCGCGTTGAGGTCAGCAGGCCCAGATGCTCAAACTTCAGCACAAAGCTGCGGATGGTAGCATAGGCGGCATTGCCGAAGTCCTTTTCCAGCTGCTTGGTGGAGAACTCAGCTTCCCCATACGCGGACAGGACGAAGCTCCACAGCACTTTCTCTTTCTCCGTGACCTGCCCCTGCGACAAAGCAGCCTGAAACGCCTTGGTCGTCCGGCGGGCAGGGATCGCTCCATTCAGCTTGTGATACACATTCTCAATGAAATACACCAAAAACGGCGTTACGTCCAGCACGCCGCTGATGCGTGCATTCTCCTCGGCCAGCGTATAGGCGTCATAGTACCCCTTGCGGCTCTTGTTGACATACTCAGACAGCGGCACGAACAGGGCGGAGGAATACCCCTGCTGTACCAGATACCACAGGTGCATCAGCCGCGCCATTCTGCCGTTGCCATCAAAGTAGGGGTGCAGATAGGCGACATAGAAGTGGATCAGGGCTGCTTTCAGCAGGTCGTTGCTGTCGGATTCTTCATGGATGAAGCGCACCAGTTCGCCCATGCGCTCCGGCAGCTGCTGCCACGGCAGTCCGGTATGCTCTACCTTGGAGCCGACCACATACACGCTGTCGTGCCGGTAGAAGCTGCCGGGGCGCAGCCGGTCTTCCTCCGGCAGATAGGCACCGATGGCAGTTTCATACAGATGGTGGATGGATGATTCGGTGATCCTGTTGGCGGGATCGCTGATGAATTCCAGCCCCTTCTTCATGCCATAAATACGGTTCTCGCTTTCGTCCGCCGGAGCAAAGCCGGACAGGATCTTACGGACACTGTCGCGGGAGAAGTCCACCTGCTCGATGGTGAAGGTGGAAATGATCTCCTCCTCCATGGCCTTCGCGCCGTAAAGCTGCGTGCTGCTCTGCGGCGTCAGCAGGATTCTGGCGGCAGAGAGATGCACCTGCGCGACACTATCCAGATAGACAAGGGACTGCCCGGAAAAGTCCTTCAGCGGCAGCGGATGATAGAAACCGTTTTTCAGCAGCGACACAAACTCTCCCATATCTGCCTGCGGATATTTATAGCCCAGCTTCTTCAAGTCCAGCACACTTTTATCCGACAGCATTTTGGTAAACAACGCAGCATCCATATAGCACCTCTTGTTGATATTAAATGGTATCAATTTATATCAGTATACAGAAGTGTTCCCGGAAATGCAAGAGAAAATACCGTCACAGGCCTTGAAGGATCCAAGATCGAAATCCTGCGGCCCAAAAGTGACGAAATCAGCATCAGGTTTCAGAGGAGCTTTCTTGAAGTGAATGTATTCACAAATTGGCAGAGATAGCTTCCCGCGTCATCCGCACCTCGCCGGAGGACAGTTCATCGGCACCTTGCGCACGCACCCTCAAATTTGACCTCTCCCGCGCCTGAAACATCCGTAAAACACCCCGTTTGCAGGTCAATTCTTTGACTAATGCGCATCGCCGCAAAACCAGCAAGCCCTTGCGGCACAACGGCTTTAAGTCATTTCCGGTTGCTCCACATCCCACTGGATGGGCTCCATGCCCATGGAGCGGATGGCGGCGATGACGTGGTCGTCGTACTCGCCGTAGGGACAGCGGATCAGCGTGGGCGTCACGCCGGTGACGGCACTGATTCGCTCGTTGCTGGCGGTGACGTCCGCCACGATCTGGTCGGCGGACAGGCTGTTATAGTGGTCGTGGTGGTTGGAGTGGCTCATGACCTCGTGTCCTGCGTTGTGGAGAGCCTTCACCGACTCCGGGTATTTTTCCGCCCAGTCGCCCACCACGAAGAACGTGGTCTTGACGTGGAATTTCTCCAGAATGTCGATGAGCGTCTGGGTGTCCTCGTTGCCCCACGGTGATGCAAAAGTGCGGCAGTTCACGGAGAACTGTCGCACTTCTTTATTGTACTTTTATGATAGCATAAATGCGTCCTATCTGCAACAAGACTGGTTTAAAAAAGTGAAAGCTTTTTGATAGCTGGTTATGGCAAAAAACGTTGTAAGACAACCAATCGCCGATATTTGTTTTGTGATTTTAGTCGGGAAACCAAAATTGGTGCGAAAGAAAAACAGGTACTCGCGGAAAGACAGGGTGTAGACGGGGATAGACACATAACGGCCCGTCAGGTAGGTGGAGATCTCGCTGGACATGAGCTTGGAGTTAGAGCCGGTCACATAGATGTCGGCGTCCGCACCCTCCAGCAGACTATTGACCGCCCTTTCCCAGCCGGTGATCTCCTGAATCTCATCCAGCAGGAGGTAACAGTGCCCCTTACCCGCCACGGCCACCATCAGCTCGTCATACATCTGTCTGGCGGTGATGTTTTCGGGAATGTCCATCTCCGTGTACCGCTTGCAGATGATATGATCCGCAGGCACACCCCGCCGCAAAAGCTCCTCCTCCAGCATCTCAAAAATGGTGGACTTACCACAGCGGCGGATACCTGCCAGTATCTTGACCAGCGGTTGGTCGATAAAAGGCGCGATGGCCTCGATATAATTCGGCCTGTTGATCATGGTATCGCCTCCGCACAATCGTTAGTATACCCGAAATGTTTTGGATATGTAACGAGTTTTTCTTGTTTAACCTTAAAAACAATTTTATTTTTCCAACTTTTTTGCGTTTTAATATAGAGCGCATATCCTTACCTCTCCAGCAGTGCTCGATAGGATTCCGGAAACAGATAGTCGATTTCAATGCGATTCCCCTCGTAAACACGTATCTCACGGATGGCGGCTGCCACAGTCGGGCGATCCAGCTCCGCCAGCTGCCCCGACGCCAGCAGTTCCTTTACCCAAGGCAAGGACAGCGGGTCATCCTGTACCGAGCCGCGCAGCTTGTCCAGCTGGGCTTGCAGCGCCTGCTCCTGTGCGTCATAATCGGCGCGGTAGCGGAGGTAATCCCCTTTGGAGATCAGCGCATCCTGATAGTCCTCATAAGCACTCTGGCGGCGGCGCTGGATGCGCTGCAGGGCAGCTTCCAGCTTTTGCGGCTGATCGGTGCCGGAGCGCGGACGCTTTGCCGCGCCCTGCTGTGCCAGCTGGCGGAGGTTTTCCACGCCGGCAATGAGTCGGTTCAAATCATCCAGTATTACCTTCGTCAACACATCGTGGGCGATATAATGCTTGCTGCACACGGACGCGCCGTAGCGCTTATACGAGCCGCAGGTGTAGAACGTCTTACCGCCCCAGGTGGCCTTGACCATGGCTCGTCCACAATCGCCGCACTTGAGAAAGCCCGCAAAGGGACTGACATTCTGCTGAAAATCCGGCGTGCGGGCGTTGGTGTTCAACAGGGCTTGCACCCGCTGCCACTGGTCTTTCTCAATGATCGGCTGGTGAGTACCGGATACCACCGTCCACTGGGAGCGATCCTTTCGCTTGGCTTTCCCGTGCATTTGGAGTCGGTCATCCCGTCCCTGCTCCATGTTGCCGATGTACATCTCATTTTGCAGGATACGGTGGATGGTGGCATATGTCCAGTAGGTAGTGGCCTCCAGCCGGTGGTTGTTGCGATATTTTTCTCCGGTGAGCCGCTTGTACTCACTGGGGCAGGGGATGCCCTCCTCGTTCAGCTGCTTGGCAATACGGATCTTACCCATTCCATTTTCAAACAGGGTGAAGATGCGCCGTACCACCTCCGCCGCAGGCGGGTCGATAACCAGACGGTTATGGTTTTGCGGATCCTTACAGTAGCCGTAGCTGGCAAAGGCCCCGATAAACTCTCCTCGTTGCTGCTTGGCGTGGAGGGAGCTTTTGACCTTCTGGGAAATGTCACGGGCATACTGGGTGTTGAACAGATTCTTCAGCGGCATCATCATGTCGTAGGCACCGCGGGCACTGTCGATATTGTCTGTAATGGCAATAAATCGCACGCCGTGCTCCGGCAGCCAGCGCTCCAGATAGCGACCTGTTTCGATGTAGTCACGGCCGAAACGGGACAGATCCTTTACCAGTACGCAGCGGATGTGCCCGCTTTCCATGTTCCGCAGCATCCGCTGAAAGGCGGGGCGCTGGAAATTCGTGCCGGTATAGCCATCATCGGCATAGCATTCTGCCATTACCAACTCAGGATGATTTTCGATATACTCCTCCAGCAGCTTCCGCTGGTTTCCGATGGAATCACTCTCCATCCGGTCTCCGTCCTCCCGGGACAGGCGGCAGTACAGCGCAGTAGGCAGTGGCGGCTTCTCCATATGCTCCCTCCTTTCCGTAGACTGCCCGCAGGCATTAAGCCGCCTGAGTATGGGCGCGGATCAATTCCAACAGCAACGTCTCAGCTGTCTGCTGGCTAAGGAAATTCCGGGTGACGGTGATCGTCGGGGCGGGTGCTTGCTTGGTGCTCGGCATAAACAGACCTCCTGTTTGAGAATAGTCCATCGTATGCGCGTTACAGAAACCGTATGTTTGTCGGTCAGACATGTGCTATACTTGGAGCATAATTGGCAAGGGGGGGACTTATGAGGAGAATTATCTGTATCATTTTAGCCTTGACCATAACACTGCTGTGCGGCTGCGGCAGTAAAAGCGGCGGTTGCCGCAGAGCCGTTTTACAGCAGCCTCCACTTCCCGCAGTATGAGGATTTCACGGTGACAGAGACCTTTGACGCAACCGGTTCTTTGGGTGGAACAGTCGGCGTGCTGCGTGCGGAGTTCACGCAGGACAGCATCGAGGCGGAGGGTATGTGCTCCGTGGAGCTTGTCCCCTTCCCCATCCCCGGCCTTGGCGGGTACTACATGGCGTACAGCACCACCATCGTCTCCGCTGAAAGGGGGATGTTCCAGAACTGGGAGGACATCCTGACACGGAGCTTGGGCAGCCTGGACTATTCCGGCAGCTATACCTCCTCCACCATGGCGCAGAGCGACGCGGCGATGCGGCAATCCCAGCAGTTGAGCCAATCCGCCAATGAGATGCAGGATGCCATCATGTCCTCATGGGAAAGCCGGAATACCAGTCAGGACATCATCAGCCAGAAGCAGAGCGACGCCACCATGGGCTTTGAGCGGGTGATGGACACGGAGACGGGCGAGATTTATCAGACGGACAACGGCTTTACCGACTGGTATCGTGAATGGCGTGCTTGAAGATGTCTCGGATAAGGTCAGCCTGTCCTGTTTCTATGTGGCATGGGAGTCATATCAGTATGAGAATATCCTGTCGCTGGTCGTCTCCTGCGGCTGGGATGCCGATGTGAACGAATACAATGTCTATCTGTATGACATCGTCAGTGGCCAGCAGCTCACCACAGCGGGCTTGCTGAAGGCACTGGATGTGGATGAGACAGTCTTCTTGGAGGCGGTACACCGCGCTGCCGCTGCAAAGTTCGACACACAGTATGGAGCAATTGCGGGCGGTGATACGGATGAGTTCCTGACGGAACGCCGCGATTGGACGCTGTCCGATGAGAACATCAACATGAGCGTTCGCACATACGCTGACGGTGACGGAAAGCTCCACGTGGTCTTGCCCATCGGCTCTATCGCCGGTGCGGACTCATACGAGCAGGTACTGGCACTGGATGGTGTCGGTGAATAAGTGCGGTTCTCTCGGCACTTGAAATAAAAAGCGCTCCCGCGAGGTCGATCCTCGCAGGAGCGCTTTTCCTATACCGGCAGCCTCAAATCCGAAGTTTTTAGTGGAGAGCTTGGCAGCGTAACATACCCCGGCGAGCCGCTTGCAACCGCACGAGCACCGGCAGATGCGGCCTTACAGCCGGAAGCACTTTTTCAGCGCCGTATACTCACCCAGCACCAGCAGCGTCAGGCCGCTGTCCAGCACGGTTTCCGGCGAGATGGTCACATCGGTTTTGTCGTTCTGCTTCACGCCGAGGATATTGACGCCATACTTTCGGCGGATGTCCAGCTCACCGATGCTGTGCCCCTGCCAGCTGTCCGGGACGGCGACCTCGATAATGGCGTGCTTTTCGTCCAACTCTATGTAGCCGAAGATGTGGTTGGCGGTGTACCGGATGGCCGCCCACTTCGCCAGCTGCTTTTCCGGGTATGTCACCGCGTCCGCGCCGTTGCGCAGCAGAAATTTTGCCTGTACATCCCGTTCGGCGCGGGACACCACATATTTTGCCCCCAGCTCCTTGAGCAAAGACGTCGTTTCCAGCGAGTTCTGGAAGTCTCCGCTGATGGTAACGTAGCAGACATCGTAGTTGCTGACGCCCAGTGAGCGCAGGAAATCCACGCGGGTGCTGTCACCGATCTGTGCGTTGGTGACAAAGGGCATACACTCATTGACGCGCTCCTCGTCCCGGTCCACCGCCATGACCTGATGCCCCAGCTCGCTCAGCTGCATGGCAAGGTGCCGCCCGAAGCGGCCAAGTCCGATCAATAATACGTTTTTCATCGTGCGCTCCTTTCAGCCTACGGTGATCATTTCCTTCGGGTACCGGGCATAGGTCAGATCATGCCCGGAGAATGCGGCGTAGATCAGGGTCAGTCCTCCGACACGCCCGAAGAACATCAGCAGAATGAGAATGCCCTGCGACAGCGTACCCAGCTGCGGCGTCAGCCCCAGTGTCAGCCCTACCGTCCCGGCAGCGGATGCCGTTTCATAGAGACAGGCACCCAGCGGCAGTCCCTCCGCCGCGCTGATGACCGCCGCACCCGCGAAGGTCAGCCCCAGATACAGCAGCAGGATGGCGGCGGCATTCCGTACAGCGGAGGGCTCCAGCCTGCGTTTGAAAAGCTGCGGATCCTCTCGCCTGCGGAAAGCGGCGACCGCGTTGGCGGCCAGCACAGCCAGCGTCGTTACCTTCATGCCGCCCGCCGTGGAGCCGGGTGCGCCGCCGGTCAGCATCAGCAAAATCGTGACTGCCTGTGAGGTGTCGCTCATTTTCGTCAGGTCAGCGGTGTTGTAGCCTGCCGTTCGCGGTGTGACCGCCTGAAAGAGCGACGCCAGAACGCGCTGTCCCGCGGGAAGCTCTGCAAAGTCCGTCAGGAAGAAGAGCACTGCCGGAAGCGTGATCAGGATGACGGTTGCGCTCAGAATGACCTTGCTCTGCATCCGGTACCGCCGCAGGTGCAGCCGGTGGGTGCAGACATCGTCCCATGTCAGAAAACCGATACCGCCCACGACGATCAGCAGCATGATGACGATATTGACCAGCGGGTCGGCCATGTACGCCGTCAGGGAAGGGTAGAGGGCATCCGCCCGCCCCAGAATATCGAACCCCGCGTTGCAAAAGGCGGAAACGGAGTGAAACACCGCCATCCACACGCCCCGCAGTCCGTAGTCCCGGCAGAATACCGGCAGCAGCGCAAGAGCCCCGACCAGCTCCACGAGGAATGTTCCCTTCAGGACAAACCGTGTCAGGCGCACGATGCCGCCCACCGCCGGAGCAGAGATGGCGTCCTGCATGGCGCTGCGCTCCTTCAGCGAGATATTTCTGCCGGAGAGCATCAAAAACGTTACCGCCGCCGTGATGACACCTAAGCCGCCGATCTGGATCAGCAGCAGGATGACGGACTGACCGAAGCCGGACCAGTAGCTGCCGGTGTCCTGCACCACCAGGCCCGTTACGCAGACGGCGGAGGTGGAGGTAAACAACGCCTCGTGAAACGGCGTCCACACCCGCCCTGCCGCCGAGATCGGCAGCATCAGCACCAGTGCGCCCAGCAGGATCACGCCGGCAAAGCCGAGGATCATGATCTGGAAGGACGTCAGATGGCGTTTCAGATGGAAACCGGTTTCTGTCACAGGACTCACCTCCTAAAATCGACTGCGTTTCCAATTTCGCGTACAGTATAGCACGGTTTTCGCGTTTCGGCTATGTAGATTTTGTTAAACTTTCGGCTCAAAACGACCGAGATCGACTGTGAACCTTTCTTTAATTTTCACAGAAATCGTTGCATTTTCTTTACAATTACAGTATGATATGCCCCGCGCTGATATTTTGACGAATTTCGCAGACGCTTCTCCAAGGGGAGGCTGCGGCAGGAGATATATATGCTGAAGACAAAACCCAATGAGATTGAGATATTGAATCACCCTCAGGCGCCTTGCGAGGCGCCTGAAACGGCGGAGGGCCTCCGCCGCGGCCTGTGGCAGGCGTGGCTCCGCAGCCTGCTGTTGTTCTGCTGCGCCAGCGTCTATGTGGAGCTGTGCCTGCACCTGTGCGTCTATCGATCGCTGGACAGGCGGACGGTCTATCTGGTGCTGTTCGGACTGCTGAGCGGAACAGTCTGCACCCTACTGACCGCGTACCTGCCCAAGATTGCCCGGCAGATCATGGGTGTACTTCTTGTTGTTGTGCAGGTGCTATTTGCCGAGGTGCAGCTGGTGTACCATGCCATCTTCGGCAACTTCATGCCCATCAGTCAGGTGAGCATGGGCGGGAACGTCATCACCAATTTCGACTCGCAGATCCTGTACAGCATCGGCAAGAACATCGTTCCCATCCTTCTGCTGCTGGTGCCGCTGATCGTGACGATCCTCTGCCTTGCTCTGCGCAAGCTCCGGGTGCTGACTGTGCGGCTCAAGTGGAAGCAGGCACTGGCGACGCTGGGTATCCTGCTGACGCTGCTGCTGGCTACGATGGGTATTATGTACGCCGGGCGGGGCAAATCATTCTCCGTCTACAAAACCTTCACCAATGTGAACACCTCTACCGACAGCAGCTATAAGAGCGTGGGTATGCTGGCGACCACGGTGCAGGAGCTTCGCTATATGGTCTTCGGCAGCAGCGGCAGCGTCATCATTACGCCGTCCCCGCTGGGCACAGACACCAGACGGCTCTACAGCAGCAATTCCTACAATGTGATTGAGCGCATCGACTTCACGAAGCTGGCGGAGTCCACGGATGATGCCATGCGCAAAACCACGGACGAATACTTGGCGCAGGTGACACCCACCCGGAAGAACAACTACACCGGGCTGTTGGAGGGGTACAACCTGATCACCATCTGCGCTGAGAGCTTCTGCCCCTGGTTCATCAGTGAGGAGCTGACACCCACCCTGTACAAGCTGTCCCACACGGGCATTATTTTCGATAATTACTACGGCACGTTCCAATCCGTTACCACCAATGGTGAGTACACCATGTGTATGGGGCTTTATCCGGATATGTCCCGCACTAAGACGGATTCCAGCTTCAACGTGGCGGGCACCAACTATCTGCCCTTCTGCCTGGGCAATGCCCTGAGAGAAAAAGGATATCAAGCCTGGGGCTATCACGACTATATCGGCGATTTCTACAACCGGAACATCACCCACGCCAACATGGGCTATACCTTCAAGGCGGCGGACTCCGGGCTGGATATAAAGATCGACTGGCCCTCCTCCGATCTGGAGATGATGGAGGCCTCCGTGGACGACTATCTCAGCAGCAAGGAGCCCTTCCACGCCTATTACATGACCTTCAGCGGCCACTATCAGTACAACTGGGATAACGCTATGAGCGCTAAAAACCGGGACGCGGTAAAGGATCTGCCCTACTCCGAGCCGGTGAAGGCGTATATTGCCTGCAATCTGGAGCTGGAGAACGCGCTGACCTACCTGATGGATCGGCTGGAGCAGGCGGGCGTGGCCGATAAGACCTGCATCGTACTGACCAATGACCACTATCCCTACGGTCTGACGGAGGATGAGTACAACGAGCTGGCGGGGCAGGAAATGGATCTCACCTTCGAGAAGTATCGCAACAGCTTTATCTGCTATGTTCCCGGCCTCTCCGAGAACATCGTGGTGGATGAGTACTGCTCCACGGCGGACATCCTGCCCACGCTGCTGAACCTGTTCGGCGTGGACTACGACTCCCGGCTGCTGGCGGGCACCGACGCGCTGTCCAACGGCGTACACATAGCGGTGCTGTCGGACAAGTCCTTCCTGACGAAATCCTTCCGCTATGACGCCGGTACGGAGACGGTGATCCCCGCTGACGAGAGCATCGCCATCTCTGACGAGCAGCTGGAGGCCTACCGGCTGTATGTGGACAATAAGTTCCAGATGTCCAGCAACATCGTCAACAGTGACTACTATGCCCATGTTTACGGCAAGGCGTCCAGCGGCGGCACGCTGGAGGATACGGTGGTGTTTACGGACATCACGGGCATTTTCAACCAGGCCAGCGTCCTCTATATGTACCGCAACGGATATATAGACCCGGAAACGCCGGACACCTTTGGCGGAAAGGCCACGGCAAAGGTGGGCGAATTCGTGGATGTGCTGTACCGCATCTCCCAAAGGCCGGAGACGGACAACACCGCCCTGCCGCCTGACTATGAAACCGAGGAATTCAACGGCTCCGCCTGTCCCTACTACGACGCCGTGTGCTGGGCGTATCAAACGGGGCTGCTTCGCCAGGAGGACCTGCACACCGGCTACGATGATGACATGGATTATCAGACGGCCTGTCTGCTGATCTATCGCTACGCCGCCATGTCCGGCATTGACACCCGTGTAGATCAGGAACTGCTGCGGCAGGCCATGTGGGAAAATCCCCGGCTCAGCGACGAGGCCGTCAAGGCCATGCTGTGGTGTGACGATCGGGACATCACCACCCGCGACAGCGAGCTGGGCGATCTGCTGGCGGCCTGCAACACCCGCATCAACCGTTATCAGATGACCTCGTTCCTGTTCTATCTGTGTACCTATGAGTTGAACTCGCGAAGCGAAGCATAATGCAGCGTTTTGCTTTCATAGACAATGCAAAACGTTTTTTTTGCCCGCGCGTGACGTTGGCATCCTTGCTTTTTGACAGAACGTAGAATATACTGAAAGCAAAAAGTCGAGGTATGTATATGAACTTGTTGATGACACTGGATCGGAACTATGTTCCGCAGCTGAATGTGATGCTGTTCTCCGCACTGCATTGCGACAGTGCCGCGTATTTTGACGTGTACCTGCTGCACGACGAGGGACTGTCAGAGGAGGATGTGGCGGGAACGCGAGTACTGCTGGGACAGCGGGGGACGCTGCACCTGATACCAGTGGACGAGGACGGTCTGGCGGATGCGCCCACCTCTGACCGCTACCCGAAAGCCATTTACTACCGTATTTTTGCGGCCAAATATCTGCCGGACACGCTGGAGAGGGTGCTGTATCTTGACCCGGACATCGTGGTGCGGCAGAGCCTGCGGGAGCTGTATGAGATGCCCATGGGCGCGGCGTTTTTCGCGGCGGCCACCCACATCCGCGGCTTTCTGCACCGTTTCAATGAGCTGCGTCTGGACATGGACGAGGACAGTCCCTATATCAATTCCGGCGTGATGCTGATGAATCTGCAGGCTTTGCGGGCGGAACAGGATACGCAGGCGGTATTCGACTACATGGACGCCCACAAGGGACGGCTCATGCTGCCGGATCAGGACATCATCAGTGCTCTGTACGGACAACGTATCCTGCCTTTGGATCCCATCCGCTACAATATGACGGAAAAGCTGTTTTCCCTCCACCGGCGCAACGGGGACGGCATGACGCTGGAGGACGTGCGGCAGCAGTCCGCGGTCATCCACTACTGCGGGCGGAACAAGCCATGGAAGCCGGGATATTTGGGCGAACTGAACGTGTTCTATAATGAAGCAGTCTCTCAAATGTCAGAGAACGGTCATCATTGAATTATTTTTGTATCATATATGGCAATAAGGTGCGGCAGTTCAGTTGCTGAACTGCCGCACTTTTTCCTCACCCCACGCGGCGTCGAAGCTGATGGCACACACCTTTTGGGTACGCTCCACCGAGTAGATGGGCAGCTGCCGCGTGCTGGCCGCCGCGCTGACGGAGACGGGGTAGTTCACCACATAAAAGATGGCTGCCGCCAGCACCAGTGCCGCGCTGCCCACCATGTACCACCGCCGCAGCAGGAACACCTTAATCTTCTTCATATCATATCCGCCCCTTTCCGGTTTTGCCTTATCCTATGCCCCGCGCCCAGTGAATATATCGCCGCTCGCCGGACGTGCGCAAAAAGGGACGGCAGTCCACTCGGACTGCCGTCCCTTTTTTCAGTGCTCCGCCGCGCAGAAGCGGCAGTCCTCGTCTGTTGCCTCGCCCTTGCAGACGATGTTGGTGGGGCCGGTGAGGAACAGGTCGGCTACCCGCCGGCCGTCGCGCACCACGTCCACCGTCAGCTGCCCGCCGGGCACGTCCACCTGTACTCGCTGCCCGGACACCCGGCCCAGAAGCGTCAGCACCGTGACCACGGAGCCGGTGCCGGTGCCGCAGGCGTAGGTGAAGTCCTCCACGCCCCGCTCATAGGTCAGCTCCTGCACATGATCCGGCCCGACGATCTCGTAGAAATTCACGTTGGCCCCCTTGGGATAGCCCTCGTAGAACCGCAGCTGCCGCCCCAGCTCCCGCAGCTGCTGCCGGTCACAGTCCGCCAGCCCCGGCATCTCCACGGCAATGTGGGGCAGGCCGGGATCGCCCAGCTCCACATAGGGCGTGGCGTAGACCGTGCCGCCGATGCCGGCGGCGGCATCCAGCCGGATGACGCTGGGATCGTTCAGCCGGATGCGGTAGTTCCGCTGATCCAGCCGCCAGCCCGTGACCAGCCCGGCGGTGGTCTCCACGGTCTGCACCTCGCCAGCCAGCCCGTTCTCATAGCCGTAGCGGCAGATGCAGCGTGCGCCGTTGCCGCACATCTCGCCCAGTGAGCCGTCGGAATTGTAGTAGCGCATCCGGTAATCCGCTTTCTCGGACGGATCGACCACCATCAGCCCGTCCGCGCCGATGGACAGATGCCGCTCACACAGGGCGCGGGCAATCTCCGGCCACGCCTCGTCCGGCAGCCGCAGCTGCCGGTTGTCCACGATCACAAAGTCGTTTCCTGCGCCGTTCATTTTCCAGAATCGCAAGTATGTCAGCTCCCTTCCGTCTTCGGAATGTCATTCCTCCTCCAGTATACGGCAGGCGGGCGCAAAAAGCAAGCCGCCCCTCGGTCAAAGAGCCTTGTATCATACTTCGGAATATTGCCAACCGCCGGAAAAAGCGGTATAATCAAAATATTAAACGGCGAAAGGAGCACGCTTATGCACAACGACACGGCGTCCCGCAGCTGGGACGTCCGCCCCCTGACGGCGGCGGACATAGAGGCGTATCTGGATATCTATCTCAACTCCTACCCGGCCTACAAATCATTGGACGCCGCGTGCCGCGCCCACTACCGGGACAAGCACCTGACGGAGCTGCGAGAGGACACACAGACCCGCACGGTGGGACTGTTCGAGGGGGATACCCTCATCGCCACCATGAAGCTGATCCTGTTCTCCATGAACTTCTTCGGCCGGATGCAGCCCGCCTGCGGCCTGATGGCGCTGGAGGTGCATCCGCTCCACAAAAAGAAGGGCGCTGCGCTGTATATGGTGCGGTACTTCGAGGACTACGCCCGGCGGCACGGCGCGCTGCTGACGCTGCTGCTGCCCTTCCGGATCAGCTTTTACCGCCGGATGGGCTACGGCTTTGCCGGCAAGCTGTACGAATACCGCCTGCCCACGTCGGTGCTGCCCTGGCCGGACGCCGAAGCGCAGCGCCGTCTGCGGCTCCTGCGGCCGGAGGACTTCGACGCGGCCATGGCCTGCCAGCGCCGCTTCGCCGCCCGAAACCACGGCATGGTGGAGAAATTCGATGAGGAGCTGCGCGCCGCCCGGGACGATATACAGGTGCGCCGCATGGGCTGGTACGACGACGGCGGCACGCTGCGGGGCTACGCGGCCTACCGCTTTGAAAGCGCCAGCGACACCAACTACACCCAGAACCGTCTCAGTGTGGAGGAGCTGGTCTACGAGGACGGCGGCGTGCTGCGGGCGCTGCTGGGCGGTCTGAAGCTGCAGGAGGATCTGGCCCAGACCGTGATCCTCCGCACCGGCGAGGAGGACTTCCACCACCTGCTGCACGACCCGCAGGACGTATCGAGGAACTACATTGACTATGGCTTCCTCCAGACCAACGTCTCCGCCGTGGGTACCATGTTCAAGATGACGGACGCCGCGGCCTTCGTGGAGCGGACGGCCTACCGCCCGTTCCCGCGGGGGACGCTGACGGCGGCGTTCCGCTGCCGGGATGAGCTGACCGGCGCGGAGCAGTGCCTGCGCATCGCCTTTGCCGGAGGGCGCTGGGCCGTGGCCGCACCGGACGCGGTGCCGGAGGTTACCGTCACCTGTCCGCAGGGAGAGCTGACCTCTCTGCTCATGGGCTCCTGCGGGCTGGAGGGTCTGCTGCGTCTGGGCGCCGCGCAGGCGGACGATGCGGAAAAGGCACAGGAGCTGGCACGGCTGCTGCACTGGGGGCAGAAGCCGTGGCTCAACGCGGATTATTGAGAGGAAAAACAGCGAAAGGGAGGGGGCGGAGATGACAAACGGCCCCGTGATCGAGATCAGGCTGTCGGAGGCGCTCCGCACGCCATGACCTGCGGGCGCATCGCGCTGTTCAGCGCGCCCTGCGGCTTCGGCAGGACCGTGGCGTCCCGCGCCCTGCTGCCCGGCACAAAGCTGCGACCTGCGCCCGGCAGACATAAAGTGTCTGCCGGGGTTTAGGCGTTTTTCCTGTTGACAACCGTTTTCTTCCAATCTATAATAGTAGCTGGCGGCATAGGCCGTCGGCCAATTGAATACATGATCCATTGATATCGTGCAGCCAGACTGCCGCAAGGCCCCGCAGGGGTCAGGCAGCGGCTTCAAAGGAACGGGGTGCAAGGCCCCACGCGAACGGCACTGTAAGCGCAAGAACGTACCGAGGCGGCGTCAGCCGCTGGGACGAAAGTCCGCCATTGCAGACATCACGTCTGTGAGAAGGCAGGTTACGAACGAGGAGAGAACTCTCTGCGGCGCGAGTCAGAAGACTTGCATGAAGGAGGATCACCAACAGCGGGCGCTCTCTCCGTGGTGTATGGATGGCAGGAGTGTGCGCCGGCGCTTCCCGGAAAGGGAGGGGCCGGTGTTTTTCTGTCGCGGACTGCGCTGGCCGTTCTCCGGTAAAACGGAGGCTGACCGGCGTTTTTTCTGCGTGTGTACGTGTCAAGCCGAGGCGGTTTTTCCACCGCCGCTTTCCATAAGGGCGGGAGGGGGGCAAAACCCTCCCGCCTCCTCTCTTTTTTGGGGAGAATGGACACACTTCCGCCGCATTGGCCAAGGGAGCCTTACCCTTTTTTCCGCATGTGCGTTAGAGATAGAGAAGATCAAAAAAACAGGAGGAGATCACATGTATCACAAAAGAAGCATGACCGACCGCGTGCTGGCCATGCTGCTGAGTCTGGTGCTGTGCCTGACCATGGTGCCGCAGCTGGCCTTCGCCACTGCCGCCGCACCCTGCGTGACGGGCAGCACGGGCGATACGGAGTATACGGTCACGACCGGCGGCCTGCTGACCGTCTATCTGGACGAGCTGTTCAAGGACAGCGAGGGTCATACAATGACCTACCAGCTGGATACCGGCGACTACGGCACCCAGACCAAGATCACAACGGATAAGGACAGCGGCCGTCCGTGCCTGTCCTTTACCAATCCCACGGCGGGCATCTATACGCCCACCATCACCGCCAGCTGCCCCAACGGCGGCATGGGCAAGGTGACGCTGACCATCACGGTGGAGCAGGGCAAGGACGGCGATGCCTCCCAGTATGGCTACGACGAGACGCCCGCCGACTCCGTGAAGGTCTATGTCACCGTTTCCAGTGACGGCATCCCGCTGATGGGCAACGAGGGCACCGTGCTGTCCCACCTGGAGGTGGAGGTGCCTTACTTCGATCTGGCGTACCAGGGCCTGACGGACTTCTACCGCTATCACACGGAGAACGGCTCCGGCGGCTATGTGGACAGCGAGATCGTGAAGCGTCCCACCGCCCTGCACCTGTATCTCTACATGATCGGCGTGTACTATCTGGGCCTTGATCCGGATCAGATCATCAGCGGCAGCGTGAAGATCAACGGCCATGACGGCAGCTGCGGCGTGGTGGATATGCTGGGCAACCCCCCCTACGATGACACCATGGCGGCTCTGAACATCACCGGCAGCGCCACGTCCCTGTACATGCAGCAGTTCTGGGGCCATGACGAGAACCTGATGTACTACCGCAACCACGTCTATCCTCTGATGGGCCCCGGCTGGGGCAGCACGGCGGACTATATCCTGCTGTCTGACGGTGACACCATCGACGTGGCCATGTTCAGCAACTGGCAGTTCTGGACGAAGGGCGCCTTCGCCGCCTTCGATCAGGACGAGTACGCCACGCCTGTGGGCGGCGCCGTGAGCTTCCGGACCCTCAAGTACGACACCCGGTCCGTGGCCGACGGCGGCACGGAGGAGTTTGAGCCCATCACCGGCCTGAATGTCTGCGTCTACGACGAGAACTGGTCGCTGGTGGACACCCTTACCCCCGGCAGCGATGAGAGCAGCTTCAGCTACACCTTCAGCAAGGCGGGCACCTACTACCTGCTGGGCACCGATCCCAACGCCGGCACGTCGGACTCCTGCTACGCACCGGCTACCGCCAAGGTCACGGTGGGCGGCGCCAAGCCCTTCGATCCCGCCGACTATTACAAGGGTTTTGATTTCTCCAGCATCACCACGGATGAAGCGGGCACGGAGTATCTCTACAATGTGGCGGAGAGCACCATGCATGTGTCCCACTTCAGCGTCCCCGGCGACAAGAAGGTCTATACCGTTACCGTTCCCAAGGGCACGGAGACGGTCTACGTCACCTATCCCGCAGACTTTAACCAGAATATTCTGGAGTACTGCGCCCTCTTTGACGCGGACGGCAATGTCAGCTGGAACTTCTATGCCGGCAGCGACTACCAGTACACCGTCACGGAGAACGGTGACGGCAGCCACACCATCGCGCTGCCCGCCGCGTTCCTCATGGAGAACCAGCTGTACATCGCGGCGGAGTGCGACGATAACTACGACTACTTCAACTGCTTCGGCTTCGTGGTGGGCGACAACACCAGACCCGGCGGCGGGGATGACACCGTGGCCGTCACCGGCGTGACACTGGACAAGACCGAGCTGTCCGTCGAGCGCCGCAGCGCCGCCCGGCTGAACGCCGCCGTGCAGCCGGACAACGCCAAAAACCAGAAGGTGACGTGGAGCAGCAGCGCTCCCTCCGTGGCCGCTGTGGATCGCACCGGCCTTGTGACCGCGCTGGCCGAGGGCGAGGCGGTCATCACCGTCACAACCGTTGACGGCGCCTTCCAGGCACAGTGCAAGGTCACTGTCACCGACAAGAACAAGCCCGCTGTGGCAGAGGACGGCTATTACGAGATCAGCACCGGCGCCCAGCTGAAGTGGTTCGCCGATGAGGTCAACACCGGCAACGCCGAGATGAACGCCCGCCTGACCGGCGATGTCGATCTTTCCGGCATCTGCGGCGCGGACGCCCCCTGGACGCCCATCGGTAACAAGGCCGCCTACAAGGATTATCGCGGTACCTTCGACGGACAGGGCCATAAGATCACCGGTCTGTATCTGGAGAACAAGGGTACCTATAACGACGGCAGCTCCTACTACACCGCGCTGTTCGGCCTGTGCGACGGCGCGACCATCAAGAACGTCAGCGTCTACGGCGAGGGTAAGTCCATCACCCGCTATGTGGCCGGTATCGTGGGCCGCGCCTGCGGCGTCTTCACCCACCGCACCACCACCATCGAGAACTGCCACAACTATGTGACCCTCACCGGCAGCCCCACCAACGACCAGATCTACGGCCACGCCGGCGTGGTGGCCTCGGCGCAGGATACCGTCATCCGGAGCTGCTCCAATCAGGCCGATATCACCGGCTATGAGGGCTACACCGGCGGCATCGTGGCGGTGGCCTCCAGCGGCAGCACCGTCATTGAGAACTGCTGGAACACCGGCGATATCCACCTGCGCGGCTGGCAGCCCAGCTTCCGCGGCGTGGGCGGCATCGCCGGCTGCGTTCGCGAAACCGTGGAAATTTCCAACTGCTACAACACCGGCAGCATCAGCTTCTACTACAAGACCCAGAGGATCCAGCAGTCTGCCGGCGGCATCGTGGGCGCGGCGGGCTACAGCTCCAGCGGTCAGAATATCACGCTGACCAACTGCTACTCCATCGGTGCCGTCAGCGGCGAGTATGACGACAATGCCAACATGGGCGCACTGGTGGGCGAGGTCGTGGGTGCCTCCACTGTCCTGACGGTCAGCAACTGCTGGTATCTGGACAGCGCGGTCAAGACCTCCGGCGCGGAGACGACGAAGATCACCGTGCGGGGCGAGGCCTTCACCGCGGCGGACGGACTCGATGCCGCGGCGCTGGGCAGCGCCTACGCTGACAGCTGCCCCGCTCCCGTTCTGCAGGGCGAGCCTGCGGAGGCGCACACCGATGCCGACAACGACGGCGTCTGCGACGTCTGCGGCCGGAAGGAAGTCCCCGTTCCCACCCGCAAGGCGGACTACCCCGCCGAGAGCGAGAATACGGTGATGACCGGCACGGCCTACCTGCTCAGCGACCTGCAGGCGGGTAAGATCTTCGCCCCTGTGGACGGCCAGAGCCTGTCCTACAGGAACTACTACTACCAGCGCTCCACCGACGGCGGCATGACCTGGGGCCCCATGCAGGACTTCTCTGAGGCCATCTTCGGCATGACCACCATCCAGATCACCGAGCTGACGGAGGGCGAGTACCACTACCGCTTCTATGCCTCCCACGACGGCGTACACTTCTCCAAGGATACATGGACGCTGAAGCTCCATGTGGAGGATGTCCCCACCATGGACTTCACGTTCTATGTGGGCAAGGACTACACCGGCGGCTACCCCATTATCCGGCTCTACAACGTGTATACCGATGATACGGGCAATGAGGTGCTGGGCGACGAGATCGAGAACTGCTTCCTGTACAGCGACTTCACCAACACTCTGCCGGAGGGTCAGGAGAACTACGACCCCGCCGATGGCCTGCTGACCGACAACTATCAGATGTTCTACGCCAAGCTGGCCGCCGGGCGCTATGCCTACCGCGCCTTTGCCAGGAACGCGGACACCGGCGTCTATGACGTGGAGCTGGGCGGCATGACCCTGAACCTGCCCACCGACACCAACGTGGACGGCGGCGCAGGCGGCGGCACCAGCGTCTATCTGCAGTGCAATTCCTTCTATGTCAGCAGCAAGAAGACGGACAACACCTACTTCACGGCCGACGAGTACCATGTCCGCGTGGACTGCCCCATCATGGGCACCTCCTGCGTCATGGGTACACCCTACACCAAGGGCAGCTACGACTACTATCCCACGGTGCTGTACGCAGCCGGCAACGCCTGCCTGTACAACGCCTACGCCTATCCCGACATTGACGGCTACATCTTTACGCAGGCCATCAACCAGACCTTCCGTGCCAGCTACTATGCCAGCACCAAGAGCCTGGCCATCAACACCGGCGTGGTGCTGAAGGCCACCGTTCCCGCCGACGCCGATTTCGGCCTGTACTTCCAGTGGAACAACTTCAACACCACGGAAGTGGATCCCATGGACAAGACCGATGAGTTCGACGGCTGGCATTACAGCGAGGACGGTACCAAGAGCGCCGAGTATTTTATCTCCAAGGGCAACAGCAACTACACATGGCGTCTCAGCGATGATGCCCATGTGACGCAGGCAGGCTGGCTGTCCGGCCTCAACGCCAGCAAGGACATGACCTTCGCCTTCGGTGATAACGCCGCCACGGATCGCCTGTCCCACGACTTCAGCAAGCTGGGCACCCAGACCTCCAAGCGCGACGAGGCCGACCTGCAGGTGAACCTGGATCCCAGCGGCTTCGAGGTGCTGAACGGCACCACCCGCGTCCGGGCCTACCGTCACTGGCAGCTCATCAACTCCGATGCCGGCAACATCATGGTGGAGCCTGACTTCCACTGGGATCTGGCCTCCGGCGACGCGCAGATCGGGACGGTGGACGGCGGCAACACCTCCGCCAACTGGGCGGATGTTACCCCCGGCGCGCAGGATTCCATCATCACCGTCTACTATGACAGCGTGGACGTGGATCCCGAGAGCCACGGCAGCCACGGCGGTCTGTACCCCGCCACCCAGCCCCATCGTGTGGGCGTCATCGTAGTGGGCGGTACGGATGTGGCCCACGGCTCCGCCGATGCGGATGTGGACTTCAACATGCCCGCCGGCACTACCACCACCCGCTCCATGGATTGGGACTACAACTACGACACATGGTACTACGAGGCCGGCGAGACGGATCCCGCCCTGACCTTCGGCGTAGTGAAGGGCAGCGGCAGCGTCGAGGTGGAGTACGCCTTTGTCGCCACCAACAACGCGATGGAGAGCACCGTTTCCGCCTTCCGGAGCGTCACCGCCGGTGAGGATGGCCGCTATACCGTGCCCCTGTCCGACTTCAACGGGCTGGGCAACGGCATGGGCGGTACCGTCATCCTCCGCATGACCGACGGCAGCGGCGTCAGCTATCGTCTGGTGCGCGTGGCCAAGGTCACCGTCTCCTCTGAGAACGCCAGCCACAGGAACGAGGATATCATGCCCGGCGATCAGGTCACTCTGACCTTCAGCGGCATGTTCCGCGGCGTCAACAAGATCTCCGGCGTGTTCAACCCCACCACCTTCAAGCCCACCTACTTCGCGGGCGAGACCAAGTACGAGGGCACGCTGGGTCAGTACCAGAAGATGGACAACGCCTCCGTCACCGTCACCATCCCCGAGGACATCGCCTTCGAGGAGGGCGAGGAGACGACGACGTACAGCTTCACCAACGGCTACACCTTCGGCAGCATGTACTCCGCTGCCAACCCCTTCGCGTTCCTGTATAACATGACGGATACCGGCGTGGGCACCAACTTCAACGCCGTCACCGTGAATTACTACATGAACCACTACGCGGACGCGGCGGTCACCGTCTACCGCAAGGTGCTGTACAATGTGGCGCTGGATGTCACCAACACCGACGGCGAGAAGCTGACGGACGTGACCGCCGTCCTGACCGACAGCACCGGCGAGACCTGCGCGGCTGACGAAAGCGGCCGCTTCCAGCTGGGCTACGGCACCTACACCTACGTTCTGACCAAGGACGGCTACACCGTGACCCGCGGCAGCTTCACCCTGGGCAGCGCCGACGCGGACAAGGTACAGGACGGCGTCCTGACCATCACCGCCGCCATGAGCGCTGCCGGCGCCAATCCGTGGGACGGCGCCACCCTGACTGAGCCCAAGAAGGACGGGGACGGCGCCTACCTCATCGGCACCGGCGCCGAGCTGGCGTGGTTCGCAAAGAACGGCGATAAGGCCAGCGCCAAGCTGACGGCGGACATCGAGCTGGCCGCCTTCGACTGGACGCCCATGGCCAAGCTCTACGGCACGTTTGACGGTCAGGGCCATGTTATCAACAACCTGTATGTCAACAGCGGCAGCTATCCTCTGGGCCTGTTCGGCTACATGCAGTCCGGCTCCTCCGTCACGAAGCTGGGCATCACCGGCGACGTGACCTGCACGGCCAAGAGCAACGCGCAGGCCGGCGGTATCGCGGGCTACATGAACGACAACAGCGCTGTTACCCAGTGCTGGAGCGCTGTGAACGTTACCAGCAAGAAGCACGGCGGCGGCATCGCGGGCTATACGAACGCTAAGTCCGTCATCACCGACTGCTACGCCACCGGCACCATCCGCAGCATCGCCGCCAACGAGTGCTATCTGGGCGGTATCTGCGGCAGCTACTACAACCGCTTTGCCGGTGCGACACTTACCAACTGCTACAGCACCGCCACGGTTATCGGCAGCAAGGGCAATGCCTCCTATGTGGGCGGCCTGTCTCCCGTCCCCTATGAGCAGAACTTCGTGAACAGCTATTATCTGGCGGGCGCCGTCTCCGGCGAGAGCCCCAAGGAGGGCGTCACCGGTTTGGGCACGGCCAAGACCGCCGAGGAGCTGAAGACCCTGACCTATGTGCTGGGCGAGAGCTTCCACAACGACACGGACGGCGTCAACAACGGCTATCCCGTGCTGGCATGGCAGGGCGGCGAGGCCCCCAAGGTGACGGAGCTGAAGATCACCACGCCTCCCACCAAGACCGAGTACCTGCCCGGTGAGAGCTTCGATCCCGCCGGCATGACGGTGGTGGCCGTGTACGATGGCGTTACCGAGGTGGAGGTCACGGATTACACCGTGGAGGACGGCGAAGCTCTCAAGGCGGACGCAGAGAGCGTCACCGTGAAGTACGGCGATGCTGCCGTCCAGCAGCCCATCACCATGCTGGCCCTGTACGGCAAGGGCGACGTGAACAACGACGGTGTGGTGGATGACGCCGACGCCGCGCTGGTCTACGCCTTCGTCAACACCAAGCTCACCGCCGATGCCCGGCAGGCTGATGCCGCCGATGTCAACGGCGACGGCGCGGTGACGGCGGATGACGCAGTCCTCATCTATTCCTTCTATCTGGGAGAAATTGACTCCCTTACCGCTCACAACTAAGGAGGGGAAAGACATATGAAGAAAATCGTATCTTTCCTGCTGGCGCTGGTGCTGACGCTGAGTCTCACCTCCACTGCGCTGGCCGCCGTTGTCAGCCCCAAAACGGACGTGGCCGAGGTCATGGCGGGCGAGGCCGTCAAGCTGACGGTCAACGCCTCCGAGGAGGAGCCGCTGACCGGCATCGTATGCCTGAATTACCGGGTGTACTTCGATCCCGCACTGTTTGAACTGGACGCACAGGCCAGCGCCTCCGGTATGGACGGCGTGAAGCTGACGGCGCTCAAGACCGACGAGGACGGCAAGAGCTACTATGCCGTGTCCCTGCTGGATCCCACCAGCGAGGGCCTCGGCGTCAAGGGCGACCTGTACAGCCTGGTGTTCAAGCTGAAGGACGATGCCGCCGCCGGTGCGGAGGGCACCTTCACCATCACCAAGGCACATGTGTACACCATTGCCGACGGCGCCATGCAGACCGTGGAGAACGGCGCTGTGGAGAACGGTACCCTCACCGTCAAGGTGGCGGCCCAGCCGGTGCCCGAGGTGGTCTTCGGCCACTCCGCCGCCAGCGGCAAGCCCATGCTGACGTGGGATGCCGTGCCCGGTGCGGAGTCCTACAACGTCTACCGCGCTGAGAGCGAGGACGGCCCCTACACCAGGATCAACAGCACCACCGCCACCAGCTACGTCAACACCGGCGCCAAGGAAGGCGTGACCTACTACTACAAGGTCACGGCCGTCAGCGCCGGCGGCGAGAGCGAGTTCAGCAACATCGTCAGCGGTCAGGCCAAGGCGGAGCCGCAGAAGCCCGCCGCCCCTGTGGTGAAGATCGGCAGCTCCGCTTCCAGCGGCAAGCCTATGCTGACGTGGAGCGCTGTTACCGGTGCGGAGTCCTACAACGTCTACCGTGCCGAGAGTGCCGACGGCGTCTACACCAAGATCAACACCACCACTGCCACCAGCTACGTCAACACCGGCGCCAAGGAGGGCGTGACCTATTACTACAAGGTCACCGCCGTCAATGACATCGGCGAGAGCGACGCCAGCAACGTGGTCAGCGGCCAGACTAAGGTGACGCCGCAGAAGCCCTCCGCCCCCGTGGTGAGGATCGGCCACTCCGCCGCCAGCGGTAAGCCCATGCTGAAGTGGAACACCGTCACCGGCGCGACCTCCTACAACATCTATCGCGCGGAGAGCGCCACCGGTACCTACACCAGGATCAACACCACCACCGCCACCAGCTACACCAATACCGGCGTCAGGGACGGCGTGACCTACTACTACAAGGTCACGGCGGTGAACGGTGTGGGCGAGAGCGCGTACAGCAACGTGGTCAGCGGCCAGTCCAAGTCCACCGCGCCCGTTACCACCACGCCTGAGGTGACCATGGGGCACTCCGCCGTCAGCGGCAAGCCCATGCTGACGTGGAAGGCTGTCACCGGTGCGGCGTCCTACCGTGTGTCCCGTGCCGTCAGCAAGGCCGGCACCTTCTCCATCCTCACCACCACCAGCGCTCTGAGCTACACCAACACCGGCGCGGTGCTGGGCACCACCTATTACTACAAGGTGGAGGCCCTGAACGCTGCCGGCAAGGTGCTGGGCATCAGCGCTGTGGTGGAGGGCAAGGTCGCCCCCGTTGTGGCCGTGGGCTACTCCACCGTCAGCGGCAAGCCCCGGCTGACGTGGAAGGCCGTCTCCGGCGCCACGGAGTACCGCGTCTACCGCAGCGCGACGAAGAACAGCGGCTACACCCTTATCAACAAGACCACGGCTCTGACCTACGTCAACACCGGCGCAAAGGCCAACACGACCTATTACTACAAGGTCGTGGCCGTGAAGGGTACGGCAGTCAGCGACTTCAGCAATATCGTTACGGCCAGACCGTCCAAGTAAGGACGGCGGCTGTCTGACGCAGCATACCGCTCCGCTTCCCCCGCCCCGGCGGGGGGAGCGGAGCATGCTGCCCAAAATAGCCGGGCGCCGTTCTGTACGCTTCCCGCCGCGAAAGCGCAGAGAACGACTCCCGCCCCATCATCAACAGGAGGTATCCCTATGAAAAAACGCATTGTATCGCTGCTGCTGACACTGGTGACGGCGCTGACCTGCCTGACGCCCGCCCTCGCCGCGTCGGCGGGCGGCGGCACGTTCTATCTCACCGCCTCCACCGCCTCCCGCACGCTGATCGAGCCGACGCCCGTTGCCTACACGGCGGGCCAGACCGTGCTGCAGGCGCTGCAGAGCAGTGACTACGCCTTCGAGCTGTCCGGCGGCTTCATCACCGCCATCTGCGGCCAGACCGGCAACTATACCGTCTACTATGACGGCGGCGCGTATGCGCTGGATGCCCCGGCCTCCAGCGTAAAGACCGCCATCGTCTTTTCCGAGTACACCGGCGCGTACGATTCGACCCAGACCCGGCTGGCGGCGCTGATGGGCCGCTATCGTGCCAGAACGGACAACGTACAGAACTACAAGCCCGCCGCCGATGCCTATACCGATGGCCTTGCCGCCCTGCGCGGTGACGGCTGGGCCGCCGCCTGCACGGCGCTGGATACGGCCATCACGGACTATGAAGCCATCCTCGACGGCCCGAAATACACCGTTACCGTCTCCGCCGCACGGAACGGGACAGCCGTGCCCGGCGCGGTACTGACCCTGACGGACAGCTATGGCAATGTGACCTCCGCCGCAGGCTCCGTGCAGGTGGTGAGCGGCGGCTACACCTTCTCCGTTTCCGATGGCAGCGACCGCACGGAGGGGACTCTCACCGTCACCGGCGACACCGGTCTGTCCGTTGTCTTACCGGCAGGGGAGTGGTTCGGTGAGCTCCGGATCCTGTACGGCGGCGCGGCGCTGCCCTGCACGCAGGATGCCGCCGCCCGCACCCTGACGTGCCTTGTGCCGGATACGGTGGGCGGCGCCAATCTGAGCCTGTACGCCGCCACCGGCGCGGACACGCCCGCCAACGCCCGCCTGCGTACCATCTATGTGGGCACGGACGGCGTGGATCGCTCCGGCACCAGCCGCAGCTGGAACAGCGCCGCCACGGCGCTGGCACAGGCGTTGGACGCCGGCATGGAGGGCCGCACCTTCCCGCTGGAGGCCCAGTACGACGCCGATGGCCACACCCGCATCCAGACCTACACCGTCATACTGGAGCGCACCCCCACCCTCAGCGGCCTCACCGTCACGGCGGAGGGCGCTGCCCAGCCGCTGGACTTTGTCCCTACCACGACGGACTACACGCTGTCCGTCACCTCTGATACCGTCACCGTATCGGCCCGGCCCTACGGCGCGGACTACACCGTCACCGGCACCGGCACGGTGCAGCTGACGGCGGCGCAGCAGACCTGTACCGTGTCCGTCACCGCCGGCGGCCGTACCACCGACTACACCCTGCACCTGCGGAAGGCCGATGCCGCCGCCGTCACCGTCACCCCGCCCGCCGCGGATACGAAGGTGCATGTGACCAACGCCGCCGGCGGCGAGATCGCCCCGCAGAACGGTGTGTACCGTCTGGTACCCGGCGCAGCCTATACCTGCACCGCTGTGCGCGGCGGCTGCCGTGCCAGCCTGCCCTTTACCGCCGCCGATGGCCTGACCCTGACGGCCCCCGCGCCGGAGACGGTGAACGCCCTGACGGCGCTGGCACTGTACAGCGGCTCTGCCGCCGCCACCCGCCAGACCCACGAGAGCGCCGAGGGCTTCGACCCCGCCCGGCGCACCCTGACCTATACCATCCCCGATGATCAGCAGCGCCTGTACGCGCAGGCTACCGCCGTCTCCGGCTACACGGCGGAGGCGCGTTATGCCCGTCAGACCATCACCGCCGAAACGGACGGACGCCCCCACACCGTGACCATCACCTCTCCGGTCAGCGCCACCGGAGCGGCTTCCATGCTGTCCTACTGCGTAGCGTCGGGCGACCGCAGCCAGACCGTGACCCTGCGGCTGTACAAGACCGTCTCCGGCGTTACCTACGAGCAGACATACACCCTGCGCCTTGTCCGCCTTGCCCAGCTGAAGACGCTGGCGCTGCGCACCGACGCGGAGGAGCTGCGCCTGTGTGACACCGACGGCGCGTCCTGCACCTTCCGCAGCGGCGTGACGGCCTACACCGTCACCGTGCCCCGCGCCACCACGTCCCTGTTTGTGACCGGTACCTTCACCGGCAGCGGCTACACGGCGGAGGTCAACGATGTCCGCTGTGACGCGCTCACCGGCGCGGAGACGCCGTTGGATCCCGCGCAGGACACCGAGACCGTGACCATCCGCGTCACGGGCAGCGACAGCGCTGCCGTCCCCGCCGTCTACACCGTCACCGTCCGCAAGCAGGAGCCGGTGAACGTCACACTGTCCCTGACCCCCGCCGATGCGGCGGTGTCCCTGACGGACACCCGCACCGGGCGGCGCATCGCCCCGTCCTCCGGCAGCACATGGCAGCTGATGCCCGGCGTGACATATCACTACACCGCCACCTGCTACGGCTATGTGGGCGTTTCGGCGGACTACACCGCCCCCACGGCGGATGCCGTCGTACCGGTGTCCCTGACCCCCGCCCCCGACAGTACCCGACAGGAGCTGGACGCCGCATGGCCCGGCTTCCGTCTGGATAAGAACAACAACGGCGTGGTGGACGCCTCCGTACCCACCAGGGACAGCGAAGCCATGCTGAGCTGGGCCACCCAGCTGGGCGAGGGCTACTCCGCCGATGCCTGCGGCTGCCCCATTCTGGTGGACGGCTGCCTGTACACCTACGCCAAGTCCACGCTGTACAAGGTGGACGCCGTCTCCGGCGAGATACTGGCCACCGGCGCCATGGATCACAAGTCCAGCTTCGCCATCAACACCCCCACCTATGCCGAGGGCATGATCTTCGTGGGCCTGTCCGATGGTGCGGTGCAGGCGTTTGACGCCGTGACCCTCCGCCCCCTGTGGATCTACCGCGACCCGCTGAAGGGTCAGCCCAACTGCCCCATCGTCTACCACGACGGCTATATCTACACCGGCTTCTGGAACGGCGAGACGCTGGACGCCAATTACGTCTGTCTCAGTGTCACCGATGAAGACCCCACCAGGCCCAACGAGAGCAAGCTGGCCTCGTGGACGTACACCGCCAGAGGCGGCTTTTACTGGGCCGGAGCCTACGTCACCGACAACGCCGTGGTGGTGCCCACGGATGACGGCGAAAACGGCTATATCACCGGCTATGCCCGACTGCTGTCGCTGGATCCCAAGACCGGCTTTCTGCGTGACAGCGTCACCATGCCCTATCCCGGCGACCTGCGCAGCGCCGTGACGTATGACGGCGGCACCTGCTATTTCACCTCCAAGGGCGGCTATTTCTACGCTGTGGATCTGCTGGCCGGCGGCACGTTCCGCACCGGCAGCCTGCGGGCGCTGAAGCTGTACAACTACGGCAGCGACGCCGCCAACCCCGCCATGAGCACCTCCACGCCCACCGTGTACAACGGCCGGGCCTATGTGGGCGTGTCCGGCGTGGGGCAGTTCAAGGCCTATTCCGGCCACAACATCACGGTCATCGACCTGCCCTCGTGGCGCATCGCCTACACCGTCCGCACCCAGGGCTACCCCCAGACCAGCGCCCTGCTGACCACCGCCTACGAGGCGGAGACGGGGTACGTCTGCCTCTATTTCTTCGACAACTACACCCCCGGCAAGCTGCGGATGCTGCGGGATAAGCCCGGCCAGACCGCACCGGAAACCACGGAGGTGGAGACGGTGGTGGCGGGCGGCAAGATCGTCTCCTACGACACGGCCCCTGTGCTGTTCACACCCAGCGGGGCCCAGCAGCAGTACGCCATCTGCAGTCCCATTACCGATGAGAGCGGCACCATCTACTTCAAGAACGACTCCGCCTACCTCATGGCGCTGACCAGCACCGTGACGCGGCTGGAGATCGCCGCCGCCCCCGCCAAGACCGTCTACCGTCCCGGCGAGAGCTTTGACCCCGCCGGCATGCAGGTGCTGGCCCACTACGCCAACGGCTACGTCCGGGACGTGACCAAGTACGTCACATGGGACGCCGCGCCCCTGACGGAAGAGAGCAGCCGCTTCCGCATCGAATTTCCCTACGCCATGTACCAGAACGCCGACGGCGAAACGGGCGTCGCCTGTGTGAAGCCCGCCGCCACGCTGGATCTCGTCATCGGGGACGCCGTGACCGGCGATGTCAACGGCGACGGCGCGGCGGATGATGCCGACGCCGCCATGGTCTACGCCTACGTCAACGGGAAGCTGCCCCTTACCGATGCGCAGCTGTCGCTGGCGGATGTGGACGGCTCCGGCAAGGTGGACGCGGCGGACGCGGCCCGTATCTACAACGACTACCTCACCGGCTCCCGCCGGTAAACCCCAGAACACAGGAGAGATACCCATGAGAAAGAGGATCACAGCCCTGCTGCTGGCCGGCGCTCTGGCGCTGGGCCTGCTGCCGGCGCCCATACTGGCCGCCCCCGCCGGGGATACGGTGCAGACCATCTCCACGGCGGCGGAATTTGCCGCCATGGACCCCGCCGGCTGCTACCGTCTGGCGGAGGATGTGACCATCACCGCGCCGTTCCCCGCCGTTTTCACCGGCAGCCTTGACGGCGGCGGCCACACCGTTACGCTGGCGCTGACGGCGCAGGCGGACACGGTGTCGCTGGCCCTCTTTCCCGAGACGGACGGCGCGTCCATTCAGGCGCTGACCATTACCGGTACCGTATCCGCCGGGGAGGACAGCGGCCTTGCCTACGCCGCCGCGCTGGCGGGCAGCACCTCCGGCGACACGGAGATCACCGCCTGCAAGACCACGGCGCGGCTGGATATCGCCGTCCCCGGCGCGTCCGTGGGCGGCCTGACCGCCGCCCAGCTGGACGGCACACTGACACTGACGGGCTGCGCCGCCGCCGGTGAGATATCCGCGCCGCAGGCCGCCTTCACCGGCGGACTGGTGGGCCGACAGGAGCCCTACAGCGCCCTGACCATGCAGAACTGCTATCAGACCGCCAACATCACCGGCGGCGCGGAGGACGGTCTTTGCACCGGTGGCCTGATCGGCTCCGTGGGCGGCGATGCCGTGCTGCGGGGCTGCTGGAGCGCCGCCTCGCCGGAGGATCATGCCGCCGCCCTGACCGCGTGGGGCGCACCGTACACCGTGTCCGGCGGCCTGACCGGCGCACTGTGCGGCGCGGTGGACGGCGGCGCGTCCCTCACCGGGGCACACTGCTTCTGGATCGCCGCCCCCGTGGGCGGCGACGGCGCCTTCCATCTGCCGGATTCCGGCCTGTTCCCGGAGTACGGCCCCGACCGGCGGGAGGCGCTGCTGGCCGCCCTCAACACCGACGCCGTGCCGGAGGGCTGTGCCTATCTGCTGCCCCCGGATACCGGATGGCCTCTGCTCCGCTGGGAGCAGCCGCTGACGGAGGAGGAGCGTCTGGCGGAGGCCCGCCAGACCGCCGCCGCCGAGGTGGAGACGGCCTTTGCCGCCGCCCTTGACCGGGTGCAGCAGCTGCTCGCCGCCGCCACGTCGCGTACCGGCCTGTGGTACGAGCTGTACGACGCGGCGCGGCAGACGGCGTCCGACGCCGCCGCCCGGCTGGCGCAGCAGCGCGCCGAAGCGCTGTCGGCACTGACGGCCGGCACGGATATCAACGAAATACAGCGCCTTGCGGCGGAGAGCCGCACGGCCATGGAGCAGACCGCCGCCGGCATGGAAAACGCCATCGGCGGTAATGGTGTTTCTATGGATAAGCGCTGGGACGGCGTGACGCAGACCCGTCCCACCGGCACCGGCACCGCCGCCGATCCGTTTCTGATCACCTCCGGCGCGGAGCTGGCGTGGTTCGCCGCCCGGGTCAACGGCGGCAGCACCGCCCTGTGCGCCCGTGTCACCGAGCCGCTGGATCTGGGCGATATGCCCTGGACGCCTATCGGCGCGTCCGACAGTGTGGATACCGACGGCGGCTACTGCGGCACCTTCGACGGCGGCGGCTTCATCATCCACGGCCTGTCCGTCACCGACACCGCCGCCGTGCGCAGCTACACCGGCCTGTTCGGCACCGTGGCGGACGGCGGCACCGTCCGCCACGTCCGTGTGGCGGGGAGCATCACCTGTGACCAGCCGGACAGCGGCGGCAACCGCGTCCTTAACTGCGCCGCCGGCGGCATCGCGGGCCGCAGCAGCGGCATCATCTACCGCTGCGAGACATCGGTACATATCACCACCGCCCCCGGCGCACGCCCCGCCGTCCATATCGGCGGCATCGCGGGCCAGCTCAGCGGGAATGGCATCCTCGATGGCTGTGTCAGCTACGGCGTTCTCACCGGCGACCTGTCCAACACCGGCGGCATCGCCGGCACCGTGCGGCAGAACGCCGTGGTGCGCTACTGCCGCAGCGAGGGGACTGTCACCGGCCTGCGCAGCGTAGGCGGCATCGCCGGGCTTCTCACCGGCGGCGGCCAGATCCGGGAGTGCGAGAACCGCGCCGCCGTTACCGGCACCATCGGCGTGGGCGGCATCGCGGGCCGTCTGGACAAGGACAGCCATTATTCCGACGAGCTGGATGTCACCGTGACCCACGCGGCCAACTACGGCTCCGTCAGCGGCAGCAGCGGCAACGCCTGCGGCACCGGCGGCATCGCCGGCTGGCTGGGCGCCGTGGAAAACGGCACATACACCGGCAGCGCCGCCCTCTCCTACGTTTACAACAGCGGTACCGTCACCGCCGGCGGCAGCACCGCGGGCGTCGCCTGCGGCGGCCTGATCGGCAACTGGAAGACGGGCCGCGTCACCCACGGGCAGAACGCCTCTGCCAACCGTCTCTGGGGCGTGGCCGAGACGCTGGGCACCGCCGCCGAGGACGCGGTGCAGGTGTCCGCCCTCACGCCGGATACCGCGCCGGACGCCGGCCGCTGGGACAAGACCACCGCCACCCGCACCCTGCTGGCCAGGCGCATCACCCCTACCGATGCCCGCCGCGCCGTCTACGGTGAGGAGCAGAGCGCCGTGTACAACGATATCCTGCTGACGTATCTGCGCCGGGTGGAGCTGTCCGCCTCCGCCGCAGAGACGGACGCGCAGCTGGCCGGCTGCGACGCCCAGCTGCAGACCGTGCTCACCGGCGCGGCTGCCGCCGGGGCCCAGCTGCTGACGGACATGCGCGCCTACGCCGACGCCCGGCTCTACGGCCCGGAGGATGCCGCCGAGCTCCAGCGCCTGCTGGAGCAGGCGGCGCAGGACGTGGCCGCCGCCGTCACCCTGCGTGACGTGACGCTGCTGCGCCAGACCTATCTGGGCACCGACCGGCTGGACGGCCTGCTCCAGCGCGTGCCCACCTACCCCGCCCGCATGGGGCAGGCGCTGTACAGCGCCTTTATCTACCAGAAAAACTACACGCTGGAGGACATGGCCACGCTGCTGTGCGCCTACGAGGACTGGTGTCTGCAAATGAACAGCGCCGCCGCCGTGCAGGCGGTGGACGCCCTGTATGCCGACGCCCGTCAGGCCCTGTCCCAGCTGGTGTTCACCTTCCGGCAGACCGATACCCCGCCGGATATGGCGGAAGCCGCCGCGCTGGCGCTGGAGCTGGCCCGCACCCGGGCGCAGCAGCGCCTGACGGAGCTGGCGGACAGCCGCATCGCTGCCCTTGCCGACCTGGCGGGTGACCTGACGCGGTATCCCGCCGCCCGCCGCCAGCAGCTGACGGCGGCGCTGGCCTACTCCGCCGCCGCCATCCGCGCCGCAGCGGACAGGGACTTTTCCGCCCTGACCGACCATGCCGCCGTGGCCGCCGCGCTGGAGGCCGCCGCCGTCGATGTGGAGACGGCTTACGCCGCCGCCTGCACCCGCCTGCAGCGCCTGCTGGACAGCACCGGCGATTGGGACGGTGTCTCCTTGCGGCAGCCGGAGGGCTCCGGTACTGCCGATGACCCCTACCGTATCGCCGCCGCGCAGGAGCTGGCATGGCTGGCCCGGACGGTGAACAGCGGGGCAGGGGAGGGACTCTGCGCCGTGCTGACGGCGGACATCGACCTGGGCTATCAGCCGTGGCCCGTTATCGGCGCGTCCGCGCCCTTCACCGGCACGCTGGACGGGCAGGGACACACCGTCTCCGGCCTGTGCGTCACCGAATTGTCGGGCCGCACCGCGCTGGGCCTGTTCGGTACGGCGGAGCATGCCGTGTTCCGCGACATCACCGTTTCCGGCAGCATCGACCTCACCGGCGTGGATATGACCGGCGCGGCGGACGCCCTCCGTGTCGGCGGCCTTGTGGGCCTCGGCAGCGGCGTCACGCTGGAGCGCTGCGTCTCGCAGGTGGAGATCACCGTTTCCCTGACCAACGCCGCGGATAACCAGTCCGCCGCGCTGGGCGGCCTTGCGGGCCGTCTCACCGGCGATGCGCACCGCCTGACGGACTGCCGCAATGAGGGCGCGATCACCGTCACCATAGCTCCCGGCAGCCGCTATCCGGGCGGCAGCGGGCAGGGCGGTCTGGGCGGCGTCACCGGCAGCGTCACGTCCGACGCCGTGCTGGCGCGCTGCGTCAACACCGGCACGATCACCGCCGGCCGCGCCGCCGGCGTGGGCGGCATCGCGGGCCGTCTGGAAGGCGGCAGCATCACCGTGACCCAGTGCGCCAATCAGGGTGCGGTATCCAACGACACCGCCGCCTCGCTGCTCCGCCGGGGCGGCACCGGCGGCATCGCCGGACTGGCCGTCTCCGGCAGCATCACCATCGATCGCTGCTACAACACCGGCGCCGTCTCCGGCCACACTATCGTGGGCGGTATTCTGGGCGGCGAGAGCGGCGACTATGCCGCCAGCATCCCCTCCTACACCGGCAACAGCGCCCTTGTGGTGCAGAACTGCTACAACGCGGGCTCTCTGCGCACCGGCTCGTCCACGGAGCGCATCGGCTGGCTATCCGCTGGACGGCCGCTACCGTGACGGCCTGACGGTGCTCACCGGCGCGGCTCGGGCCCGTCTGGGCTGGCGCAGCAGCCAGGGCGACAGCGTTGCCCAGTGCGATACCCTGACGCCGGACGTGTTTCCCGGCCTTGTCCGCAGCATCGGCGGGCTCAACGGCGGCTATCCGCTGTTCGACTGGCAGCTGCTGGAGTCCCGCGGCCGCGAAGCGGTCATCGACTATCTGGCGGACTACTACGCCCAATATGTGCAGCCCTACGTCTCCGCCGCCCAGCGGCAGACGTTTGCCCAGCTGCTGACCGATACCTCCGCCGCCCTCCGCAGCGCCGCGTCGGCGGACGCCATCCTCACCGCTTATGACGCGGCCATGGCCTGCCTGACCTCGCCGGAGCTGCTGGCGCAGGCCGTTGCCGCCGCCCAAAAGCAGCTGACGGCGCGCTATCAGGACGCCTGCAAGGCGTACCCCCATATCACCGCCGATCTGCTGTCTCTGTACGAAAAGCAGCGCGCGGCGCTGACGGCCTGTACCGCCGCCAACGAGACGGACACGGTGCTGGATGCCTTTGCCGCCGGTGTGGTGGACTGCCTGCTGCTGAAGCTGGCCGGCCTCCCCATGAAGGAGCTGGCGGAGCGCCTTCCGCAGGCGGAAGCGGCCGCCGCCGCGCTGACCGATGCCCAGCGGGGCATGCTGCTGTACTACGGCCGTCTCCCGGAGCGCAAAAATATGCTGGCGCTGTACCAGCAGAACATCGAAAAGCTGACCCAGTGGAGCGAGGAGGACAAGACCTCCTACCGCGACCTCTGGACGGAGCTGACTGAGCTGGCTGAAACGGGCCGCCAGGCGCTGGACGACGCGGTGGATGCCGAGGGCATGACCGCCGCGCTGGATGTCTACTGCGCCGGCGTGGCGGAAGCCCTCATCACCGCCATCGGCCCCGTTCCGGAGCTGCTGACCGTCGAGGACGCGGCCCTGTACCAGAAGGCCATCCTCCGTGCGCAGGCGTATTATAACCGCCTTTCCGACGTGCAGAAGGAGCTGGTGCCCAATCTGGAGGAGCTGGAAGCGGCGCAGGCCCGTTACCAGCAGTTTGAAAAGGATCTGGCCGCCGCCCGTCAGGTGGAGGGGCTCATCGCCGCCATCGGCACGGTGACGGCGGACAGCCTTGCCGCCCTGCAGCGGGCGCAGACGGCCTACGACGCCCTGACCGCCGCCCAGAAAATTCTGGTTTCCCCCGCCATGCTCACCCTTTTGCAGACGGGCTGGACGCGCTGGCAGGAGCTGGCGTCCCGGCCCGCAGATACCCCTGCCACGGAGGAACCGGCCCCCGCGCCGTCTCCGTCGGCATCTGCGCCGCGCCCCTTTGACTGGAGCCTTGTCTGGATGTCGCTGGGCGTTGCCGCCTGCTTCTGCGTCATCCTGTTCACCGGCACATGGTTCGCCGGAGCCCGCCGTGCCGCCAGGAGGCGTGCGGACAACAGTAAGGAGTGGTACTCATGAAAAAATGGATACCGCGTGCGCTGGGACTGACAGCGGCACTGGCGCTGGTGCTGGCCGCCGTATGGCTGGCCGCGGGGCTGCAGCCCGCCGCCCCGCCCCAGCCGGAGGTGCAGCCCGCCTCCCGCACCCTCATCACCGAGGGGGAGCTGCTGTACGACGGCGCGGCGCTGACCGCCTCGGATGTCTCTCTCGCCGACGGCGCCGCCGCCCCGCAGCCCGCCGATACCCCGCAGGAGGATACCCCTGCCGAGGACGCCCCCGCCGACACCGCCGATGGTCTGGAGGACTTTCAGGATATCACGGATCGGGGCGGCGGCTCCGGCGGCCAGCTTCCCAGCCGCGAGACGGACAGCCGGACGGACGGCGATGGCGGCGGCCAGACGGAGGAGGGGGACGCATGGTTCACCACCTCCATCGTGGACGGCGACCGCGTCACGGACGCCGCCTACCCCTTCACCATCCGCCACCTGAAGCCGGAGGCGCAGGTGCTGGGCCTGTCCGTGTCCGTCAACGGCAGCGTTACGGACTACGCCGCCAATACCTCCGGCGGCACGCTGACCCTCACCGGCGGCGCCAACACCGTCACCGTCACCGCCCAGTACCGGACGGCTGACCGCACCGTCACCGCCTCCCATACCTATACCCTGTACTATCTGGACGGCCAGTGGGTGCTCATCGTCCAGCGCGCCTCGGACGGCGTCTCCCTCAGTGGCCTTGCCGTCACCGAACGGACGCTGACGTTCCGCGCCGTGGCCGTGCAGGACGATACGCAGCAGCCTGTGCAGACCGTCCGTGTCAACGGCAGCACCGTCACCGGCAGCGGCGACCTCTATACCGCCCAGCTGCGCGCCGGTGCCAACGACATCACCGTGGAGGCCGGGGGCCGCATCGGCCTGACGGAGTCGTACACCGTCACCTACACCGCCCCGTCCTTCCGCATCGACACCCTGTTTTCAGACGGCCAGACCCGCACTGTCACGGCGGACACCCCCTCCGGCGGTTCCGAAACCGTTACGGTGGAGGGCGGCAGCGAAAACGCCCGTGTCTGGGTGTCCGTGGAGGGCGTCACCGGCCTTGAGACGCTGGAGGAGCTGCGTCTGGACGGACGCCGTCTCTCCCCCGGGGCCGACGGCGGCTATGCCGTGACCCTCGACCCCCGCGCCCCCGTGACGCTGACGCTGTACTACACCGATTCCGACGGCGCGTCCCGTGAATACAGCTACGTCCTGCGCTTCCGCCGCACCGGCGGCGGGGAGGAGGGCCTGCGGCCCACCATCTCCGCCCAGATCGAAGCCGACGGTACGACCATGGGCCTGACGGACGGCCTTGTGCTGAAGAACCCCGCTGTCCTCCTGCTGGTGGAGGGCCGCAGCGGGCAGGGCGAGCAGCTTTACAGCAACAACTTCACCGTTGCCGTCAACGGCACCGTTATCCCCGCCCCCACCTCCCAGACCGGCAGCCTGTTCGGCTACGATGCCTACCTGCTGTACGAGGGGGCCAACACCATCACCGTCACCGCCGTGGATAACGACGGCGTCAGCGCCTCCCGGACGTGGACGGTGTACTACGAGGCGGGGCAGATCACCGTCACCGTCAGCGTGGAGGCCACCACCGTGGGCCTCGGTACGCTGGTGCCCTACGCTGCTGTCACCGTCCCCGGCGGCACCGACGCCCTTACCATTCTGGAGCAGGCGCTGGCCCAGTACGGCTACACCGCCGATGTGGAGCGGGGCGAGTACCTGTCCGCCATCTGCGGCCCCGGCATCTGCACCGGCTACAGCATCGACCCGGAGCTGATGGAGCTCATCGTGGCCGACGGCATGGACGCGCAGGGCGTGGGCTACGAGCCATCCCCGGCGTCGGAGGATCGTCTGGGTGAATTTGACTTTTACCGCTGGTCTGGCTGGATGTTCTCCGTCAACGGCAGCTATCCCGGCATCAGCATGGCGTCCTACGCGCCGCAGGACGGCGCGGTGCTGCGCGTCCGCTTCACGCTGGCCATGGGCAAGGACATCGGGGCCTACGACGGCTCCGGCGGGGCCTACGGCGAATCCAGCGGCAACTACTACAGAGAATGGTAAAGGAGAAACGATGATGCATACCGGCGTAGATAGTATCCTGCACGAGGTGCGGAAGGTCATTGTAGGTAAGGACGATGTGCTGGAGAAGATCCTCATGACGATCCTCTCCGGCGGCCATGTGCTGCTGGACGACGTGCCCGGCACCGGCAAGACCACCACGGCGCTGGCCTTCAGCCGCGCACTGGGTCTGCAATATGGCCGCATCCAGTTCACCCCCGACGTACTGCCCTCGGATATCGTGGGCTTTTCCCTGTACCGCCGGGACACCGGCACGTTCACCTACCAGCCCGGCGCGGTGATGACCAACCTGCTGCTGGCCGACGAGATCAACCGCACGTCCAGTAAGACCCAGTCGGCGCTGCTGGAGGTCATGGAGGAGCGTCAGGTCACGGTGGACGGCATCACCCACCCGCTGCCCGACCCCTTCGTGGTCATCGCCACCCAGAACCCGGTGGGTTCCGCCGGCACCCAGCTGCTGCCCCAGGCCCAGCTGGATCGCTTCATGATCCGCCTTGCCATGGGCTACCCCGACTTTGCCAGTCAGGTCAACATCCTCCGTGACCGCCGCACCGGCGACCCGCTGGACGCGGTGGACACCGTGTCCTCCGCCGCCGCGCTGCTGGAGATGCAGGCGCAGGCCCGGAGCGTCCATGTGGCGGATGCCCTGCTGGCATACATCACCCATCTGGCCGAGGCCAGCCGCACCCACCCGCTGGTGACGCTGGGCGTCAGCCCCCGCGGCGCGCTGGCCGTCTGCCGCATGTGCCGCAGCCGCGCCTTTATGGAGGGCCGCGACTATGTGCTGCCCGACGATGTGGCCTACATCTTCTCCGATGTCTGCGCCCACCGTCTCATCCTCTCCGCCAAGGCCCGCATCACCGAAACCTCCGCCGCCGACGTGCTGGCGGAGCTGCTGGCGGCGGTGCCCCGCCCCGACCGCATCTGACCATGGCGCGGAACCGTATCCTGTTTCTTCTCTGGCTGCTGCTGTGGCTGGCGGCGTGGGCGCTGGGCGCGGGCAATGTATCCGGCGGCATCCTGCTGGGCAGCCTGCTGCTGGCGCTGGGGGAGGTGCTGCTGGCCCGCCGCGTCCGGAAGCGGCTGTCGGCGTCCCTCACCGCCGCCCTGTCCTGCCGGAAGGGCGGCCAGCTGCCGGTAACGCTGACCGTGACCAACACCGGCCTTTTCACCGCGCCGCAGGTGCGCGCCGTGGTGCGCTGCCGCAACCTGCTCACCGGTGAGCAGTGGGAAAAGACCCTGCGCCTTGCCGTTCCCGGCAGGGGGGAGGGCTGCGCCGCCGCGTCCTTCGCGCCGCCCCGCTGCGGCAAGCTGGAGCTGACGGTGCAGACCCTGACGGCCCTTGACATCTTCGGCCTGTGGGGCGCGAAGCAGTCCGTATCCCTCGCCGCCTCGGCGCTGGTGCTGCCGGAGCTGTACCCCGTCACCCTGTCCCTGTCGGAGCGCTGCGTGCCGGACGCGGACAGCGCGGAGTATTCCATGACCCGCCCCGGCGACGACCCCAGCGAGACGTTGGGCCTGCGGGAATATCAGGCCGGCGACCGCCTGCGCAGCATCCACTGGAAGCTGTCGGAAAAGACGGGCGGCCTGATGGTGCGCCAGCTGGGCCTGCCGGTGGATGACACGCTGCTGCTGGTGCTGGACAACTCCGCCGCCGCGCCGCCCGCCCCGGCGGAGCGGGAAGCGCTGGGCGAGGCGGTGATCTCCGTCTCCGCCGCCCTGTGCCGTCAGGGGTTTGCCCATCGGGTGGCGTGGCTGGATCGCCCCGGCGGCGAGCTGGCCTTCCGCGCCGTTTCCTCCATGGACGAGCTGACGGCGGCCATGCCCGACATCCTCTCCGCCGAAACGGAGGTGGATGACCAGGACGTGCCCGCCCGTCTGGCCGGCTGCCGCGCCGCCGATGCCGCCCACATGCTGGTGCTGACGCTGCGCCCCGCCGGGGAGCCGTCCGCTTCCATGACGTTCTGCACCGTCACCCCGGCGGCGCTGTCGGGAAAGGAGGGACTGACCCTTGCGCTCTGACGTTTTTCGCCGTATCGTACCCGCCGCCCTGCTGGCGGCATCCTTTCCCGTACTGCTGGCGGGCCTTCTCGGCCTCACCGCGCCGCTGTGGCTGCCGCTGCTGACCGCCGTGCTGTCCGCCGGCTCTGCGGCGGCCCTGTCCGGAGGCCGCCGTCCGTGGCTCCCGTACCTCTGCTGGGCGGGGCTGTGCGCCGCCGCGCTGCCGGTGCTGGGGACAGCCCTCCCCGGCGGCCTTGCCGCGCTGGTCAACGCCGCGCTGCACACCTGGCAGCAGGTGTTCCCCCGGATCTACCCCGCCTACACCGCGCCGCAGGACGACAGGGCCCTGACGGCGCTGCTGGCGGTGCTGTCCGCCCTCTGGGGACTGTGGAGCGCCCGCTGCACCCTGCGTCCCCGGCTGCTGTCCCTGTGCCTGACGGCGCTGCCGCTGGCCGCGGCCGCCGTGGTGCTGGCACCCGCCGCCCCCCTGTGGTGGATGGCGCTGGCCGCGCTGAGCCTGCTGTTCCTGTACCTGCTGGCCTTTGGCAGGGAGGGGAGCGCCGCCCTGCGCGTCTGGTGCCGCGCCGCTGCCGTTGTGCTGCTGGCCGTCACGCTGCTGGACGGCTGGAACGGCGCTGCCGCCCGTCCCGCGTGGCTGGACAGCGGCAGGGCCGCCGTTTCCGATGGTGTGGACACCCTGCGCTATGGCGATAATACCGCCGCCGGCCTGACGGGAGGCGACCTTACCGCCGCCGCGCCCGCACGGACGGACACCCCCATGCTCACCGTCACCATGACCACCCCCACGTCCTATTACCTGCGGGGCTTCGTGGGCGAGACGTATGCCGGCGGCCGCTGGACGCAGCTGGACAGCGCGTCTCTGGCGGAGAGCGCCGGCACATTCTACTGGCTGCATCAGGATGGCTTCCGTCCCCTGACCCAGCTGACCGCGGCGGCCCGCGCCGCCGCGCCGGAGCTGCTGGACACCGTCAATACCGTGACGGTGGAAAATACCGGTGCGTCCTCAAAATATCTTTACGCGCCCTACGAATTGGGGTATGATACCCCTGTACCCGATGAAAACGCCGTGGGCGAGGTGTCTCTCGCCGCCCCCGGCCTTCGCGGCCAGCGGACGTATACCCTCACCGCCGCCGGGAACATCATCACCAAATACCGCCGCATCGGCGCGTCTCTGGCGGAGGACACCACGGCCAACGCCGCTTTTCTGGATGCGGAGAGCGCCTATAACCGCTTTGCCTACGACCACTATACCGATGTCCCCGACGATATCCGCCGCTTCCTGACGGAGAAGCTCAGCGGCTGGGAGAAGGAGCCGGGTCAGACCCACTTCGACCTCCAGCGCGCCAAGCAGAACATCCTGTTCTACCTGACCACCTACGCCTCCTACACGGACGCGGCCGCCGCGCCTCCCGCCGGTACCGACCCTATCCTGTATTTTCTGGACGGCGCCCAGACCGGCGGCGACGCCCAGTACGCGGCGGCAGCGGCCATGATGTTCCGGTACTACGGCATCCCCGCCCGCTGCGTGGAGGGCTTTCTGGTGACGAAGGACGATGCCGCCTCCATGGCGGCGAACCGCCCCCTGACCCTCACCGGACAGAGCGGCCACACATGGGTGGAGTACTATCAGGACGGCGTAGGCTGGCTGCCCTTCGAGGTGGCCCCGCCCTACCTCAGCGTCATGGAGCAGGCCGAGAGCTACCAGAACGTCTCCGGCCTGGTGGGACAGGCCCCGCCGGACACGGAGGATAACCAGGAGCCGGACACCCCGAACAGCGACCTGACCCAGACCCTCCGGGAGTTCTGGCTCAAGCACCGCCTGACCATTCTGCTGACTCTGTCGTGTATACTGGCCGCGGCGGCGATGTGCCTGTTCACCGGCTGGCTCATCTGCCAGCGCCGCCGGACTGCCCGCCGCAAGGCCCGCTTCGCCGCCCCCGACGTGTCCGCCGCCGTGGACGCCATTTACCGCTACACCATGGACGTGCTGCACGCCGCCGGACTGCCTGCCGCCAACTGCGCCCCCGCCGCCTACGCACCCTATCTGGACGAGGATCTGCGGGAGGAGTACCGCGCCGTGGCCGCACTGTGGGAGCAGGCCCGCTTCAGCGCCGTCCCCATGGGCGAGCCCCAGCGCCGCCGCGCCCTCGCTCTGAAGGAGCAGATCTGGACGCGGACGTGGCGCCGTGCGAAGCCGGGGGAGAAGCTGCGCCTGAAATACAAGGAATTTCTGTAAGGAGGAACATCCATGCGCGTCATGAAACGAACCCTGCTGCCCCTGCTTTTGCTGCTGAGCCTGCTGCTCACCGCCTGCGGCGCGCCGCCGTCCGGCGGGGAGGAGGCTCCGTGGCAGACCGCCTACCGCCAGACGGGGGAATACCTGCTGTCGCAGGAGACGCCCGCCGCCGGCTCCGTGGGCGGTGATTGGGCGGTGGTGGGCCTGCGCGCCGCCGGACTGCTGTCCCGCGAGACGGCCGCCGTCTATTACGAATCCGCCGTGACCTACGCGGCGCAGGCGGACGGGAACCGCCTGAACCCCAACAAATCCACGGAGAACGCCCGCACCATTCTGGGTGTCACCGCCGCCGGACACAGCGCCGCCGACGTGGGCGGCGTGGATCTGACGGCGGGGCTGGGCGACATGGAGTATCTCCGCCGTCAGGGCGTCAACGGTCCCATCTGGGCGCTGATCGCGCTGGACAGCGGCGCGTACCCCGACCCCGCCCCTGCCGGCGGCGCGTCGCCCGTGACCCGCGCCGCGCTGGTGTCGGAGGTGCTGTCCTCCCGCTGCGCCGACGGCGGCTGGACGCTGCTGGGCGACACGCTGGACGTGGATATCACCGCCATGGCCCTGACGGCGCTGGCCCCCTACACGGAGGATGCCGCCGTGCAGACGGCGGTGGACGCCGCACTGCAGATGCTGTCCGACAGCCAGCTGCCCACCGGCGGCTTCGTCAGCTGGGACACGGAGAACTGCGAGTCTGCGGCGCAGGTGCTGGTGGCCCTGACCTCGCTGGGCATCGACCCCCTCACCGACAGCCGCTTCCTCAAGGACGGCGCCACGGTGCTGGACGCCCTGTGCGCCTTTGCCGTGGAGGGCGGCGGCTTCCGCCACATCGCCGAGCAGACCGCCCCGGACAATATGGCCACGGAGCAGGGCTTCTACGCGCTGGCCGCCTATGACCGCTTCACCAGGGGCCAGTCCCGCCTGTTCGACATGACCGCCGCCCCGCAGGACGCCTACCAGACCGACCCCGTCCCGGCGGGCAAGCCCCAGCCGGTGGAGCCGGAGGACGCGCAGGTGGACGGGAACACCACCTATACCTGCACCGTCTCCATCTCCTGTGCCACGCTGCTGGACAACATGGACAAGCTGTCCCAGAACAAGCGCCCGCTGGTGCCTGCCGACGGCGTGCTCCTGCCGGAGACGCAGGTGACGTTCTCCGCCGGGGAGAGCGCCTTCGACGTGCTGCAGCGCGTCTGCCGCGACAACAAGCTCCATATGGAGTCCAGCTTCACGCCCCTGTACAACAGCGCCTATATCGAGGGCATCGGCAACCTGTACGAGTTCGACGCCGGCAGCCTGTCCGGCTGGATGTACGCCGTCAACGACTGGTTCCCCAACTACGGCTGCTCCCGCTACCAGCTGCAGGACGGCGACACCGTCCGCTGGGTCTACACCTGCGACCTTGGCAAGGACGTGGGCGGCGGCATGACCGGCTGACCCTGCCTGCCGCACCCCGCTTTGCCCTACCGCCCGCCTGTCGTGGACAGGCGGGCGTTTTTTGTCCGCGCCCCTCGCAGAAGTCCCAAATTCTCTTGACGGGAAACCTGTGCATTTTTGCACATTTTCCGTCTGGCGCAGAGGGCTCTATCCGTGTATAATGGAGAAAATAAAGACCGTGCCAGCGGCACGGCAGGAAGGAGCGAGATCGGCTTATGCAGATCACACAGCTTAAAAAGGTACTGGTCGCCAACCGCGGCGAGATCGCCGTGCGTATTTTCCGCGCCTGTTACGATCTGGGCCTCCATACCGTGGCCATCTATTCCAACGAGGATACCTATTCGCTGTTCCGCACCAAGGCGGACGAGGCGTATCTGGTGGGGGAGAAGAAGTCCCCGCTGGGCGCATATCTGGATATCCCCGGCATCATCGGCCTTGCCCGCCGCCGTGGCGTCACCGCCATCCATCCCGGCTACGGCTTCCTGTCGGAGAACGCCGATTTTGCCCGGGCCTGCGAGGCCAACGGTATCCTGTTCGTGGGCCCGTCCTCCGACGTGCTGGCCCAGATGGGTGACAAGCTCAGCGCCAAGGAGATCGCCGTCAAGTGCGGCGTGCCCATCATCCCCGGCTGCACCGAGCCGCTGCGGGACGCCGACGACGCGCTGGAAAAGGCCGTCAGCTTCGGCTTTCCCGTGATCCTGAAGGCCGCCGCCGGCGGCGGCGGACGGGGCATGCGCCGCTGCGACAGGCCCGAGGAGGTCAAGACCGCCTACGAGCTGGTACACAGCGAGGCGGAGAAGTCCTTCGGCTGCGGCGACATCTTTATGGAGAAGTATCTGGTGGAGCCCAAGCACATCGAGGTGCAGATCCTGGCCGACAAGTACGGCAATGTCTACCATCTGGGCGAGCGCGACTGCTCCCTCCAGCGCCGGTATCAGAAGGTGGTGGAGTTCGCCCCTGCGTGGTCTGTGCCGCAGGCCACGGTGGAGGCTCTTCGCCGCGACGCGGTGAAGATCGCCAGGTCTGTCAACTACGTCAGCGCCGGCACCGTGGAATTTCTGGTGGACAAGTCCGGCAATTACTACTTCATCGAGATGAACCCCCGTATTCAGGTGGAGCACACCGTCACCGAGATGGTCACCGGCGTGGATATCGTCCGCGCCCAGCTGCTGGTGGCCGCCGGCTATCCCCTCAGCTGCCCGGAGATCGGCCTGACGAAGCAGGAGGACGTGCACTTTGACGGCTATGCCATCCAGTGCCGCGTCACCACGGAGGATCCCTCCAACAACTTCGCCCCGGATAACGGCAAGATCACGGCCTACCACTCTCCCGGCGGCTTCGGCGTCCGTCTGGACGGCGGCAACGTGGGCGTGGGCACCGTCATCTCCCCCTACTACGACTCGCTGCTGGTGAAGGTCACCAGCTGGGATCGCACGTTCCCCGCCGTCTGCCGCAAGGCTGCCCGGGCCATCAACGAGGTGCGCGTCCGGGGCGTCAAGACCAACATCCCCTTTGTCACCAATATTCTGGCTCATCCCGTGTTTATCAACGGCCAGTGCCACACCAAGTTCATCGACGAGACGCCGGAGCTGTTCGAGCTCATGGACTCCCGTGACCGCGCCACCCGCGTCCTGCGCTACATCTCCGAAATTCAGGTGGCCAACCCCAACGCAGAGCGCCGCCAGTACGACATTCCCCGCTTCCCGGAGGCCAGAGAGCCCCTTGGCCCCGGCCTCAAGCAGCTGCTGGACGCGGAGGGCCCCGACGCCGTGAAGCAGTGGGTGCTTGACCAGAAGAAGCTGCTGCTCACCGATACCACCATGCGCGACGCCCACCAGAGCCTGCTGTCCACCCGCATGCGCACCCGCGACATGGTCAAGGGCGCCGACGGCGTGGCCGACATCCTCCGGGACTGCTTCTCGCTGGAGATGTGGGGCGGCGCCACCTTCGACGTGGCCTACCGCTTCCTCCACGAGTCCCCGTGGGAGCGCCTGCGCCTGCTGCGTGAGAAGATCCCCAACATCCCGTTCCAGATGCTGCTGCGCGGCTCCAATCTGGTGGGCTACGCCAACTACCCCGACAACCTCGTCCGCGCCTTCGTGGAGGAAGCCGCCCAGCGGGGCATCGACGTGTTCCGCGTCTTCGACTCCCTGAACTGGGTGCCGGGTATGGAGGTGGCCATGGAGGAGGTGCTCCGCCAGAACAAGCTGCTGGAGGCCACCATGTGCTACACCGGCGACATTCTGGACGAGACAAAGGACAAGTACACTCTGAAATATTATGTCAACCTCGCCAAGGAGCTGGAAAAGCGGGGCGCCCACATACTGGCCATCAAGGACATGTCCGGCCTGCTGAAGCCCTACGCCGCCAAGAAGCTGGTGACTACGCTGAAGCAGGAGGTGGGTCTGCCCATCCACCTGCACACCCACGACACCACCGGCAATCAGGTGGCGGCGCTGCTGCTGGCTGCCGAGGCCGGTGTGGACGTGGTGGACGTGGCCTGCGCCCCCCTGGCGGGGCTCACCAGCCAGCCCTCGCTGGACGCGGTGGTTGCCGCCCTCCACGGCACGGAGCGCGACACCGGCCTTGACCTGCGCCGGGTGCAGGAGCTGAGCAACTACTGGGCCGACGTGCGCCTGCGGTACGAGAGCTTCGACCACGGCCTGAAGTCCTCCACCACCGACATCTACCGCTACGAGATCCCCGGCGGTCAGTACACCAACCTCCGCCCGCAGGTGGAGTCTCTGGGCCTCGGCGACCGGTTCGAGGAGGTCAAGGAGATGTACAAGACCGTCAACGATATGCTGGGCGATCCCGTGAAGGTGACGCCGTCGTCCAAGGTGGTGGGCGATCTGGCCATCTTTATGGTGCAGAACGACCTGACGCCGGAGAACATCGTCCAGCGCGGCGAGGCACTGGCCTTCCCCGATTCCGTGGTGTCCTACTTCAAGGGCATGATGGGCCAGCCCGCGTGGGGCTTCCCGAAGGATCTGCAAAGAGTAGTCCTCAAGGGCGAGGAACCCATCACCTGCCGCCCCGGCGCGCTGCTGTCCCCGGTGGACTTCGATGAGCTGCGGCAGGAGGTGGAGCAGTTCCACGCCGATCCCGAGAAGAAGGATCTCATCTCCTACGCTATGTATCCCAAGGTCTACGAGGACTTCTGCCGCCATCGCAAGGAGTATGGCTATATCACCCGCATGGGCAGCCATGTGTTCTTCAACGGCATGGCGCTGGGCGAGACGAACAAGATCAACATCGAGGACGGCAAGACCCTTGTCATCAAGTATCTGGGCTTGGGCGACCGCAACAGCGACGGCACCATCAACGTCCAGTTCGAGCTGAACGGCATGCGCCGCGAGGTCACCGTCCGCGACCCCCACGCCTCGGAGCAGACCCGTCAGGCCACGCTGGCCGACGAGTCCGACCCCCTGCAGGTGGGCACGTCCATCCCCGGCATGGTGTCCAAGCTCTGCGTCAAGCAGGGCGACCCTGTGGAGAAGGATCAGGTGCTGGCCGTCATCGAGGCCATGAAGATGGAGACTGCCATTACCGCCCGTACCGCCGGCACGGTCAAGACCGTCCGGGTCAAGGAGGGCCAGCCCGTCAAGGCAAAAGAGCTTCTGATGGTGCTGGAATAAGCATAGGAAAAAGCATCCCGCCGCGGGTACGCCCGCTGCGGGATGCTTTCCTTTTCCGTCCTTCCGCCCGTACTGTACAAAATTCAGACAAAAGCGCCAAAGTGTTTGGTTCTTTCCAAAATTTATTCTGTATAATGGATAATGCCTGCTTTTGCGGGCTGTTTCGTACATATAGAACACATGCGCGCACGGGGCTTCCCGCGCCGCCGATGGAGGACATATGCGCAATATCTGGACGGTATTCAAAACGGATCTCCGCACGCTGAGCAAGTGCTTTTTTGCCTGCGTGGTGGTCGTAGCCATCGCGCTGCTGCCCAGCCTGTATGCGTGGCTGAACATCTACTCCAACTGGGATCCCTACGGCAACACCGGCGGCATCTCCATTGCCGTGGCGTCGCTGGACAGGGGCTATACCGACAACGGCGAATACGTCAACAAGGGCCGGGACGTGCTGGAGGACTTAAAGACCGCTACCTCCATCAACTGGGTCATCGTGGACACGGAGCAGGAGGCCACCGATGGCGTCTATGCCGGCGACTACTACGCCGCCGTGGTCATCGACGAGGACTTCTCCCGCAAGATGTACCGTATGTTCACGGACTGGACGGGCCAGCCCGCCATCACCTACTATGAGAATGCCAAGAAAAACGCCGTGGCCACCAAGATCACCGACACGGCGGTGGAGACGCTGAAGCGCTCCATCAGCGAGAACTATCTGGAGGTGGTCATCAGCGGCATCATGGAGCAGAGCAATCTGCTGGCCGCCGACCTGACGGAGACGGATCCCGAAACCGCCGTCAAGGGCCTGCTGTATCAGGCGCAGGATGTTCTCTCCGGCTGCCGCGCCATGATGGACGCCTTCCGCGCCGCCGGCAGCACCGGCGTGTCGGAGACCGACGCTCAGGCCCTGTCCGACGCCATCGCCAGCATCAACAGCAGCCTGCCGGACGGCGATGCCATCGCCGACAGCGCCGCCCGGCTGCAGCACGCGCTGTACACGGCGCTGGCCAATGTGGAGCGCGCACTGGATCGCTTCGAGTCGGCGCTGGACACGGCCCAGCCGCCCGCTGCCCAGCAGCAGCTGCGCGACGCGGCTGCCGCCATGGGGAAGCTCAGCACCCAGCTGTCCGGTCTGGCCGGCCAACTGGACGGGATCAACGTCACCGGCAACCCTGTCCTCACCGCACAGGCGATCCAGCTGCGGGAGCTGGCCGGCCACTGCACCCAACTCCAGAACGCGCTGAACCAATTGGCTGACGGCGGCGCCGCCGGCGGCCTGCTGGCCGACTGCGGCGCGCTGGTGGAAGCCATCCGGAACGCCGCCGCCCGGATCCCCGTCACTGACCGCGACCTGCGCCGCCAGCTGGATACCGTGGTGTCGGAGGTGTCCGACGCCATGGACGGTGTCAAGTCCCTGTCGGCGGACGCGAAAGCCATGCGGGCCGCCCTGTCCGATACCACCGCCGCGCTGAGCGTTACCATGGAGCAGCTGCGCCCGGCGGCGGAGCGGATGGTGAACGCCCTGTCCGACACCATCGACAAGCTGGAGGGCATGACCGCCGGCGAGTACATGGACATGCTGCTGGAGATACTGGGCGGCGATCCTGCGGCGTACAGTCGCTATTTCCCGGAGATGGTACAGACCACCGTCAACAAGGTCTATCCCATTGAAAACTACGGCTCCGCCATGGCGCCGTTCTATACCACGCTGGCCATCTGGGTGGGCGGCGTCATCCTCTCGTCTCTGGTGAAGATACACGCCCGCACCGAGGGCCTCATCGACCCCAGACCGGCGGAGCTGTACTTCGGCCGCTACCTGTTCTTCTTCCTGCTCAGTCAGATACAGGCGGCGGTGATCGTCACCGGCGACCTGTATCTGCTGAAGATCCAATGCCTGCACCCGGGCCTCCTGTATCTGACGGCATCCCTGACGGCCTTTACCTTCAGCCTGCTGATCTACTCCCTTGCCATCGCCTTCGGAGATGTGGGCAAGGCCGTGGTGGTGGTCATCATGGTCATGCAGATCGCAGGCTCCTCCGGCACGTTCCCCATCGAGCTGCTGCCGGAGATCTACCAGAAGATCTACCGTTTCTTCCCGTTCCCCTATGCCATCGACGCCATGCGCGAGTGCATCTGCGGCCTGTACGGCGACTACTATATGACGCAGCTTGCGTTTCTGCTGTTGTTCGCCGCGGCGGCGCTGCTCATCGGCCTGCTGGTTCGCCGCCCCTTTATGGGTCTGAACCACTTCATGGAGGAAAAGCTGGAGGAGACGGAGCTGCTGTGAAAGGAGGCGGATGTACCATGACAACGGAAAGAGAGTATCAGGAGCTGTACGACCGCCTGCTGGATGAGGTAAGGACGCTGCACCGGAACAACCGGCGGCGCATCCGCAACGGTATGCGGATGCTGCTGGTGGTAACGGTGGGGCTGATGCTGCTGATGTTTCTGGCCCAGGGCAACAAGGTGTTTACCCTGATGCTGTGGATCTTCTCCATGTTCGCCGTGGCGGCATACCTGATCGCCGTGGAGTATGCGGATTACGAGCTGCAAAAGAAGCTGGAGCAGGTCACACAGATGGAGCTGGAGAGCATGGGCGCGCTGCTGGAGCTGCCGGAGCTGCCCCGTATGCCGCGGCTGCCCGACCGGCGATCTCACGGACGGCGGGAGGAAACGGCGGCGGATATCGTCATCAAGGCGGATCCTGCCGCTGAGGAGGAGCCGCAGGATACACAGACCGAGAAGGCCTATTCTGTGGAGGATATCCTGGAAGAAATACACGGACAGGAAACCCAAAAGCCCCGGGAGCCGCAGGTGCGGCGGAAGATGCAGGAGCCGCGGGAGCGACAGGGCGGCGGAGCCGCTGACGGCGCGCAGCTGCTGGAAAGTCTGCTGCGTGACCCGGAGAAGCTGGTCGGCGATCTGGAGCTGCTGACCCGCGCATTGCAGGGACTGTCTGACGACCTGCGCCGCAGCGCGGCGCAGCAGAAGGACGGGGAGGCGGACAGATGAGGAATATCTGGAATATCTTCCGCGCCGACTGGAAGCGCCTGACCGCCAGTGTGGTGGCCGTTGTGGTGATGCTGGGACTGTGTCTGGTGCCCTGCCTGTATGCGTGGTTCAACATCCTGTCCAACTGGGATCCCTACGGCACCGCCTCCACCAGCCGCATCAAGGTGGCCGTGGCCAGCGAGGACGAGGGCTGCGAGGCGCTGGGGCTCCACCTGAACATCGGCGAGCTGGTGCTGCAGGGACTGGAGAGCAACGACCAGATGGGCTGGGTCTTTGTGGACGATGCCCAAACGGCGCTGGACGGCGTGAACGCCGGCGACTACTACGCCGCACTGATCGTGCCGTCGGAGTTTACCGGCGACTTTGTCAGCATTCTGGAGGGCGACCTGCGCCATCCGGAGATCCAGTACTACGAAAACGAGAAGAAGAACGCCATCGCCCCCAAGATCACCGGCAAGGCCAAGACCGCCGTGCAGGAGCAGATCAACACCACGATCCTGGAAAAGGTGGCGGACGCCCTGACCACCGCCGGCTCCGTGTTCAAGGCCATGGGCCTTGACGGGCAGGACATTGCCGACGGTCTGCTGGAAAAGCTGTCCAACGCCCGCCGCGACATGGATGAGATGGCGCAGGTGTTTACCTCACTGCAAAGCGTCATGGACGGAGCCGGCAGTCTGCTGGCCGCCTCCGCCATCACCATCACCGATGCGCAGGGCACGCTGGATGATGCCTCTGCCGCCGTCGGCAGCACCGTCACCCTCATCGACAGCGGCCTCGATGCGGCGGATGACACCTCAGACGGTCTGCTGGGTGTGCTGGACGCCGCCGATGCCATCCTCGCCGATCTGGAGCAGCTGCTGCGTGACGCGGACATGACACCGGTGGATGACGCCGTCCATGCCCGGATCGACGCCCTCATCGACCGTGCGCTGGAGAAGCTGGAGACAGCCCGGTCTATGACGGACGACGAGGTGCTCATCGCCCTGCTGGACGATGCCATCGCGGGGCTGGAGTCCCTGCGCACTGCCGTGGATCAGACCGGCATCTCGCAGGTGCAGGGCCCGCTGCTGGACATGGTGCTGCAGGTGCGGCAGAGCCTGCGCACCGCCGCCGTCAACACCAACCGGCAGGTCAGCGACTACCTCCACGACGCCGGTGCCAGGGCCCAGTCCACCCTCTATTCCGTGCAGCAGCTGCTGGACGCGGCCTCCGGCTCGCTGGGCGGCGTGTCCGGCACCCTCGCCGCCTACGCTGACGCCGTGGCCGCCGCCCAGCCCACACTGGCCTCCGGCATCACTCTGGCACAGAGCGTCTCCGGCTATCTGGCCGATATGGAGGAGGATGTCCGCCGCGTAACGGACAGCGCCGCCTTCCGGCGCTTCATCGAGCTGATGGAGAGCGACTCCGACAGCATGGCGGACTACCTTGCCTCCCCGGTGCAGATGAATACGGAGATCATCTACGAGATCAAGGACTACGGCGCCGCCATGTCGCCGTACTATGTGATGCTGGCCCTGTTTGTGGGCAGCCTTCTCACGGCGGTGATGGTCAAGGTGCCCGTCACCCAGCCGGAATTCCTGAACTGCCGGGGCATAGAGCGGTACTTCGGCCGATTCCTCACCTTCTTCTGCATGGCCATGGCGCAGGCGCTGGTCACGGCCTTCGGCTGCCTGTGGTTCGTGGGCATGGAGACGGCGGAGCCGGCCCTGTTCGTGCTGGCCTGCTGTCTCTGCTCCCTGAACTTTGCCGCCATGAACTACGCGCTGGTCTACTCGCTGGACAATGTGGGCCTTGCGGCCTCCGTCATCATCATGGTGCTGCAGGTGGCTGGCTCCGGCGGCTCCTACCCCATCGATGTGCTGCCTGCGCTGTTCCGGCGCCTGTACCCCTTCATGCCTTTCCACTACGGCATGGACATGCTCCGAGAGACCATCGGCGGCCTGTACGGCCACACCTATCTCCGCTGCGCCCTGATCCTGCTGGGCATGTGCGTGCTGTTCACGGTGTTCGGCCTGTTGGTCTACTATCCCGCCCGCAGGCTGAATGCGGCCATTGCCGCCAGCAAGGAGAAGTCAGGCATCATGTAAGCCCCGCCAACAAAATAAACCGCCGTCCCTTCCGGGACGGCGGTTTCATGCCTGTGGGATCGTTCGTAATTTACTTCTCGTCCTTGCACCGGTCATACTCCACCTGCATAACGGAGGAGATGGTGTGCCGGCCGTAGTCGTCCAGCTTGGCGTACTGCGTCAGCAGCCGTTCGGTGTCATCTGTCAGATACAGGGCCGCATCGTCGGACATGGCCTTGATGCCCAGGATCTTGCAGATACGCATCACCGTGTCAAAGGAGGAACCGCCCACGCCGTTGTGCAGTGCGCTGTTGATGGTGGACAGGGGGATGTCCACGGCAAAGGCGAACTGCCGCACACTCCGGTACTGCCGCGAGATCTCATCGCGGACTACTTTTGTCAGATTATCCATATCAGAACCTCACTTCTGTAAAGAATTTCCAGTCAAGACGCTCACAGTATAGCACGAATTTTTCCGTAAGCCAATAGGCAAATTGAAAAATTTATAAAAAAGTCACAAGAAAATCGGAAAAGTGTGGCACTTATGCCGAAGTTTTCCGCCGGCAAATGCCCCTTTTATTTTACATCCCACTGTGGTACAATATACCCTCAGAGGAGTTTCTGCCTATGAAAACACCAAAACTCTATACACCGAAGACCGGCGTGGGCCGTCTGGCGGGCGACATGCTCCGCCGCTACTATGTGCACGATGTGGCACGGGACAGCGCGGCCCTGACGTATTACCTGCTGTTTGCCCTGTTCCCGCTGCTGATCTTCGTCAGCGCCCTGCTGGGCATTCTGGAGCTGGATATCGACAGCATCACCGCCGTGCTGACGCCGCTGCTGCCGGTGGATGTGGTGGGCGTGGTGCGTTCCTATCTGACGTACGTCGCCGCCAACCAGAGCCGCCAGCTGCTGTGGTTCAGCCTGATCTTTTCCATCTGGTTCCCCATGCGCTCCACCGGCTGCCTGATGCACTCGCTGCGCAAGGCGTTCGGCCGCAGCGCGCCGGAGAACATGCTGCTGACCCAGCTGCGCAACCTGCTTTTCACGGTCTGGATGATCCTCGTCATCGGCCTGACGCTGGTGCTGGTGGTGGTAGGCCGCCGTGCGCTGCACTTCCTGTCCCGCATCGTCCCCCTGTCGGAGACGTTCATCAGCGTCTGGGGCTACCTGCGCTTCATCATTCTGGGCCTTGTCATGGCCATTTCACTGGGGATATTGTACCAGCTGGCGCTGGGCCAGCGCCGCCCCCTGCGGGAGGTGCTGCCCGGCGTAGGCAGCTCGCTGGCGGCGTGGCTGCTGCTGAGCATGGCCTTTTCCTATTATGTGGAAAACGTGGCCCAATATGCGCGGCTCTACGGCTCCATCGCCACTGTCATCGTGGTGCTGCTGTGGCTGTATATGTCGGGCCAGATCCTGATTTTGGGTGCGGAGCTGTCCGCCGCCCTGACACACCGTAAAAAACACGCCGCGTCCCTGCCGGACGGGGAGGAGGAAGCATGAAGATCATCATCGTAGGCAGCGGCAAGGTGGGCTACGCCATCGCCCGCCAGCTGGCGCAGGAGAAGCACGACATCACCATGGTGGACAACGAGATCGCCCACCTGTCCCGTGCGGACAGCACGCTGGATGTCATGTGCGTCCCCGGCAGCGGCGCGTCCATCAGCGTCCTGATGGACGCCGGAGCCCGCACGGCGGATCTGGTCATCGCCGTCACCGGCGCGGACGACACCAATATGGTCTGCTGCCTGTTGGCCAAGAGTCTGGGCGCCCGCCACACCGTGGCCCGCGTCCGCAACACCGAGTACCGCCGCGATGCGGAGATCCTCAAGCGGGAGATCGGGCTGGACATGGTCATCAACCCCGATCTGGCGGCGGCGCAGGAAATCGCCCGCATCCTCAGCTTCCCCGCGGCCATCTCCGTGGAGCCCTTTGCCGGCGGCCGCATCGACATGATCGGTCTGCAGGCGCTGCCGGAGGATTCCATCGTGGGCCGCAGCCTCAGTGAATCCCACAGCGACCGCAAGGCGGACATCCTGATCTGCGCCGCCCAGCGGGGCGACGAGTGCATCATCCCCAACGGCTCCTTCGTGCCGCAGCCCGACGACCGGCTGTACATGGTGGGCACCAAAAGCGAGCTGCAAAAGATGCTCAAGGCCATGGGCCGCCCGCTCCACCGGGTCAAGACCGTGGCGCTGCTGGGCGGCAGCCGCATCAGCATGTACCTCTCGTGGGAGCTGGCCCACACCAGCACCCACGTCCGCATCGTGGAGCAGGATCACGAGAAGTGCCTGCTCCTGTCCCAGCACCTGCCGGAGGCCATGATCATCGAGGGCGACGGCACGGACAACGACCTCATTCAGGCGGAGAACATCTTCGGGGCCGACGGCTTTGTGTCCCTCACCGGCCGTGACGAGGAGAACCTGCTGATGGCCATGTCGGCCCGCCGCGCCGGCGTCCGCAAGGTGCTGGCCAAGATGACCCGCCCCAACTATATGGAGCTGGTGCAGGACACCGGCCTCGGCAGCATCATCAGCCCCAAGGACATCATCGCCAACCAGATCACCCGCTACGTCCGTGCGCTGGCCAATTCTCAGGGCATGGCCGTGGAGTCGCTGTATAAGCTGCTGGGCGGGCAGGTGGAAGCGCTGGAGTTTCTGGCTACCGGACCCTCCGCCCGCCTGCTGCATATCCCGCTGAAGGATCTGACCCTGCGCAGCGGTGTGCTGCTGGCGGCCATCGTCCGTGGCGGGACTACCATCATTCCCGGCGGTCTGACCACCATCGAGGAGGGCGACCGCGTGCTGGTCATCGCCCACTCTATGGGCCTGCAGGATCTCTCCGACATTCTCGCCTGACCCGCGGAGGCTTGTCCCCGCGTACACCATGCACCGTACATACCTTGCATAACCGCACCATCCGCACGGCGGGGCCATTGTGCCCCGCCGTTTCCTTTTATATTTGTGGCCGTTCCGCGCCCCGGCGCTGGTCGGTTTTTTATGCCTCCGGCGGCCCCGTTTCTTCCAACAGCGGAAGAAATGGGGGAAAGAACGCCGCCAAAAACCCATGGTTTTTGGATTTCCTTCCGCCGCTTGCCGCCGTGCGCGGATTCGTCCGAAATGTTGAACTGACCTGCTCCTCTGCGCGCTGCCGCTTTTGCTCTGAAATGCAGGGTGCGGTGTTCTACCGCTTTTTGCGATTATCAAATCGCTTAAAAACGGTAGAGCCGGGCACTCCTACATTTTGCACCGCCAGCGGCAGCGGGGATAGACGCAGGCCAATGCCACATTTCGGGCAGCTTTTGCCCTGCTCCGCCCGCGTGGGATACCTCCCGCACAGCACGCCGCACGGGGCGCGAGCGGATTTTCAAACCGCAGGTTTGAACGGCGTTTTTGCCCACTTTTGCCGCCGAGGGCAAAAGTGGGTCGCGCCGGAGCGCGAAACACTCCTCACAGCCGTTCTTCGGTCACTTCCTTTCGGCAAAGAAAGTGACCCGTCGGAGACGCCCCCGTACCCGCAGGCGCAAAAAAATCATCGCGCCGCCGGAGGTAAAAGCAGCATCCCCACATAAGAAAAGACGGCGTGAGCCGTCTTTTCTTATGTAAACTTATTCCAACCCCAACGGCTCCCGCAGCGCCGCGTACAGCGCCTCCGTGTCCGGCTCCACGCCGGTGAAGAGCGCGAACGCCCGTACCGCCTGCCGGATCAGCAGGTCGATGCCGCCCACCGTCCGCAGCCCCAGCCCGTCCGCCGCCGCCAGCAGCGTCGTCTGCCGCGGGTGGTACACCAGATCGTACACCATTGCGCTGCCCGGCGCCGCCCACAAAAACGACAGATCATCGAAGCCCGCGCAGCCGGCCATGCCCAGCGAGGTGGCGTTGACCACCAGCTCGCTGTCCGCCGCGTACCGCGCCAGATCCCCAAGCCCGCCGGCCACGGCGCACCCGGGGTACCGCGCCGCCAGCGTCTCCGCCCGGAGGACGCTGCGGTTGCACACGGCGATGCGGGCCGCACCGGCCTGCGTCAGCGCGTGGCACACCGCCGTGGCCGCGCCCCCCGCACCCAGCAGCAGCACCCGCGCCCCGCGCGGGTCAAAGCCCTGTCCGGCCAGACTGTCCAGAAGCCCGTCGCCGTCGGTGTTGTGCCCCACGGCCCGGCCCGCCCGGATGCACACGGTATTCACCGCACCGCAGGCCGCCGCCGCGCCGTCCACCTCGTCCAGCAGCGGCACGATGGCCTCCTTCAGCGGCATGGTCACGTTGCACCCGGCGCACCCGCCGTCCCTGGCCCAGGCCACGAAATCCGCCAGCTCGTCGGGCCGCACCGTCCGCACATCGTAGCGGTACGCCGCCCCGGTCTGCCGGATCATGGCCCGCTGGATCAGCGGCGACAGGCTGTGTGCCACCGGATCGCCGATCACATACAGCTGCCTCATACGCAGGCCGCGCCGCCGCAGCCCGCGTGGGGTGCCGCGCTATCGCTCCGGTCAGAGGCGGTGGCCATCAGGTAGTCCATGGCCTCCAGATACCCCGCCAGTCCATGGCCGCAGATGGTCTTGACGCAGGCCGCCGCCGTGACGGACACCGCCCGGAACGGCTCCCGCGCCGTGATATCGGAGATGTGTACCTCTACCGCCGGTACGTCCGCCGCCCGCAGCGCGTCGTAGATGGCATAGCTGTAGTGGGCGTAAGCGCCGGGGTTGATAACGATGCCGCTGTACCCGGCCTGCGCCGCCTGAATGGCATCGATGAGCGTTCCCTCGTGGTTACTCTGGAACACCTCCACCGCGCAGCCGATGGTATCGGCGTGACGGTATATTTGTTGACATAACATATCATAGCTTTCCCGCCCGTAGATGTCCGGCTCGCGGGAGCCCAGCAGGTTGAGATTCGGCCCGTTCAGGATCAGCAGTTTCATATGTTTTCCCCTCTCCAGATGTTCTCAATATCCTCGACAGCCTTTTCCAGCAGCGACTCCGGGATACGATGGCAGGCGCAGGATGCGTACAGCCCCCGCCGCGCCGCCGCCAGCCGCTCCAGCGCCTGACGCCCCTCCGCCAGCAGGGGGCGTCCCGTCTGAAAGTCAGTAGACATAATATCTTCAAGCGGCCTGTCCAGCCAGAACACGACGCCGCTGCGGCGCAGCAGCAGACGGTTCTCCTGCCGCAGCACCGCACCGCCGCCGGTGGCGATGACGCACCGCTCTCGACTGCATAGGTCTTCCAGTATTTTACTTTCCATATCCCGGAAAAACGTCTCGCCGTGCTGGGAAAATATGGCAGATACAGACTGCCCCGCCGCTGTCTCCACGGCCTCGTCGCAGTCGTAAAAGGGCATATCCAGCCGCCGGGCCAACGCCCGCCCCACGGAGGTTTTGCCACTGGCTGGCAGCCCAATGAGGATCAGGTCATGCATGGTGCTCCTGCTCCTCCCGGCTCTCGGCCATCAGCAGCCGGAACAGCCGCTCCACCTGCTGCCGCCGCTGGGGCAGCAGATCGCCCCGCCGCGCCAGCACCTCCTTCTCCCGGGCCTCATCCAGCACCGGAAAGCCCTGCGCCGCCTTGTACCGGCCAATCTCACCGGCCAGTGCCAGCCGCCGCGCCAGCAGGGCGGTCATCTGCTCGTCCACGTCATCCAGCTGCCGCCGCAGACCGGCCAGCGATCCATCATCGGCGGGCAGCAGGCGGCAGATGGCCAGCGCCGCCGCGGCCTCCACCACCGGTGCCGCCCGCAGGGCCACACAGCTGTCGTGCCGCCCGCCCACGGTGACGGCGGTGTTCTCCATCCGCGCCAGATCCACTGTCTCCTGCGGCTTGGCAATGGACGGCGTCGGGCGGAACGTCGCGGTGAACACAATATCCATGCCGTTGCTGATGCCGCCGTTGATGCCGCCGGAGTGATTGGTTTCCGTAAAAATGCGGCTTCCATCGGTACGAAATGCATCGTTCGCTTCACTTCCGTGAAGCGCCGCGAAGCCCTCGCCTTCCCCAAAGCCGATGGCCTTCACAGCGGGGATGGCAAACACATGGCGGCTGATCTCCGACTCCACGGTGTCCCGCCAGTCGGGGCCGCCCAGTCCGGCGGGTACGCCGCTGACGGTGCAGCGGATCTGCCCGCCCACGCTGTCGCCGTTTTCGCGGGCCTCTGCCGCCCGCCGCCGCAGCACTTCTTCCTCCAGAACCACGGCATTTACGGTGATATCCAGCGTTTTCAAGAACGTTTTTGCCAGACTGCCCGCCACGGTCAGCGGTGCGGTGAGCCGCCCGGAGAACCGCCCGCCGCCCCGGTAGTCGTTGCACCCGCCGGAACGGACGAAGGCGGCGTAGTCGGCGTGGCCGGGGCGGGGGGTGTCCCGCAGCGCCGCGTAGTCGCCGGAGCGGACATCCCGGTTGCGCAGCACCGCCACCAGCGCGTCGCCGGTGGTGCGGCCCTGATAGACCCCGGCGAGGAGCTCTACCTCGTCCGGCTCGTGCCGTCCGGTGGCCAGAGCCCCGGAGGCCTTGCGCCGCAGCAGGTCTGCGTGGATCAGCTCGCCGTCCACCGGCAGACCGGCTGGAATATTCTGGATGAGAACCCCCACGGCGGGGCCGTGGGACTCTCCGAAGATCGTGTATTCCATCATGGCTCCAGCACCTCCATCCTGCCGCCAAGGGCTTCCATATCTTTCCAAAAATCGGGGTAGGACTTCGATACCTGCTCCCCGCCGGTCAGCGTCACGCTGCCGTCGCACAGCATGGCGGCACAGCCCGCCATCATGGCGATGCGGTGGTCGCCGAAGCTGTCCACGCAGCCGCCGTGAAGCCCGGAAACACCTGTGATGACAAGGCTTTCCGGCTCCTTCAGCACCTGCGCGCCCAGCGCGTGCAGCACATGGGCCACGGCGGCGGGGCGGTCGCTCTCCTTGCCTCGCAGGAAGCCGCAGCCCGTGAAACGGGTGGTGCGGCCGGGCTGCAGGGCGGCGTACAGCGCCAGCGGCATCAGCAGATCGGGGGTGTCGGTCATGTCAACGCACGGCGGCAGGTCGTCCAGATACGACAGGATGATCGAATCGCCATGCAGATTCCGCAACAATTTATTTCCATGAATTTCAAAAATTTCAGATTTATTTCCGATTTTTTTCCGATCAATTTCCGGTTTTTCAGTATCCGGGAATGCCACACGGAGCAGATCCCCCTTTGCGGCGGGATCCCGCTGCTGTTGCACATGGGAGAGCACCAGCCAGAACGCTGCCGCCGACCAGTCCGGCGCGGTCAGCAGCGGCGCGGGGCGGTAGGTCTGCCCGCCGTCGATGTGCCAGCCGCCATCAGTCCCGGTCACGGTGACGCCATGGTGGCGGAGGACATGGCAGGTCATGTCCAGGTAGGGTCGGGACACCGGTTTATCGGTTAACATAATATCTGACGATCCGGGCAGAAGCGGCAGCGCCATCAAAAGACCGCTGACCACCTGAGAGGTGGCGGCGGCGGACAGCGTCCATGTGCCGCTGCGGAGGGGCCGCGTCAGCGCCAGTCCCGCCGGGGCGGCGCGTAGTCCCAGCTCGGCGGGGATGGGGCGCTGCAGGAGACGGGACGAGCCGGTGAATACGGCGTCCGTCCGGCCCAGCGCCATGAAGAGCGGCAGCAGAAAGCGGAGGGTGCTGCCGCTGTCACCGCAGCAGACGGTGGGGGACGGCGTGTCCAGCAGGCGCAGCGCCGCCGCCGTGTACCGGATATCGTCGGCGGGGCGGGGCGGCAGGGGGGTGGCCTGTCCCGCCAGACGGCGGCAGATCAGCTCCCGGTGGAGCAGGCTCTTGGACGGCGGCACCGTCACGCTGCCGCAGAGCCGGGAGGGGTGCAGCCGCAGCATCATAGGGCATCCTCCCACAGGCTCTCCAGCGGCACCTTCTCCAGACGCCCCTCGCCGGGGCGCTCCACCACCACGATGGTGATGTGCCCGCCGGCGGCCTTCTTGTCCCGGGGTAGGAAGCGGCGCAGGGCGTCCTGCTCGCAGTCGATGGAGATGGGCAGGCCGAACCGGGGCAGCAGGCGCTCCAGCCGGGCCAGCAGGAAGTCGCCGCCGAAGCCGTGACCGATCTGCCAGCGCAGCATCTGGGCCATACCGGCGGCTACCGCTTCGCCGTGGGTGCAGGCGGCGTAACCGCCCAGCGCCTCGTAGGCATGGCCGAAGGTGTGACCGAAGTTCAGCAGGCGGCGGGGGCCGTCGTCCCGCTCATCGGCGGCGATGCAGCGGGCCTTCACCCGGCAGCAGGCGGCAACAAGCTTCTCCGGGTCGGGCCGGGGCGATTCCTCCAGATAGTCCAGCAGGGCGGCGTCGGCGATGCAGGCGCACTTGATGACCTCCGCCATGCCGGAGGTCAGCTGGCGGGGGGGCAGGGTGGCGAGACACGCCGGGTCGGACAGCACCAGCGAGGGCTGCCAGAAAGCGCCCAGCTGGTTCTTGCCCTCGGGAAGGTCAAGGGCCGTCTTGCCGCCGATGGCGCTGTCCGCCTGCGCCAGCAGGGTGGTGGGGAGGTGGGCCAGCGCCACGCCCCGCAGCAGGGTGGCGGCGGCAAAGCCCGCCAGATCGCCGCAGGCACCGCCGCCCAGCGATACCACGCCGCAGGTGCGGTCGAAGCCATCACGCAGGATGCGGCGGCACAGCTCCTCATAGACGGGGACGGTCTTGGCGTGCTCACCGGCGGGGACGGGGTACAGCGCGGCGTCCAGTCCGGCGGCGCGGAGACTGTCCAGCACGGCACCGCCGTAAAGACCGGCGGCAGTCTCGTCGGCCACCACGGCCCAGCGGGCGGCAGGCGCGGCCTCCCGCAGCAGGGCACCGGCCCGGGCCAGCAGGCCGCGGCCGATGTACACGGGGTAGGCGGCGGACGGGAGTTGGACGGTGAGCTGTTCCATGTAGGTACCTCCAATGTGCGTTATTGGGCCTATTGTAGCGCGAAAAGCGGGGTTTTGCAAGGGCTTCCGGGGATATGGGATGGGATACAGAGGGATTGCGCTCCGGCGCATCGCTCGGATGCGCTTTCGTAGGGCGGCGTGCCCTCACGCCGCCGCGATGATTTTTACGTGCCTGCTGGCGGGGGATATTTCGCGCACCGGCGCGACCCGCTTTTGCCCTCGGCGGCAAAAGTGGGCAAAAACGCCGTTCAAACCTGCGGTTTGAAGATCCGCCCGCGTTCCGTGCGTTGTGCTGTGCGGGGCGCGTTCCACGCGGCTGGGGTAAGGTGAAAGCTGCCCGAAATGTGGAATGGAAGTGCGACGATCCCCGCTGCCGCTGGCAACGCAAAATATAGAAGTGCGCAACGGCGCATTTCAGAGCAAAAGCGGCAGCGCGCAGAGAAGCAAATCGATTCAACATTTTGGACGATTCAGCACACACTGGAAGCGGCGGAAGGAAATCCAAAAACCATGGGTTTTTGGCGGCGTTCTTTTCCCCATTTCTTCCGCTGTTGGAAGAAATGGGGCCGCCGGAGGCATAAAAAGTGACCCGCGCCGGGGCGCGGAGGGTCCGCAAATACAAAAGGAAACGGCGGGGGCACATTGGCCCCGCCCTACGAAAGCGAATTGAAGAACATCACGTCCACATGCCCATGCTTGGAACAGCGCACCAGTGCATTTCAGCGTAAAAGGAAACGGCGGGCGCAAAAAAAGAGAGACGCAGGTGCGTCTCTCTTTTCTACGTTACAACGTCTATGGCTGTGTAAGAAACTTACTTCAGCTCGACCTTGCCGCCGGCCTCCTCGACCTGCTTCTTCATAGCCTCGGCATCGTCCTTGGACAGGGCTTCCTTCAGGGTGTGGGGCACGCCCTCAACGGCAGCCTTGGCCTCGGCCAGACCCAAACCGGAGATCTCGCGGACGACCTTGATGACCTTGATCTTCTGAGCGGCATCGAAGCCGGTCAGAACCACGTCGAACTCGGTCTTCTCCTCAGCGGCGGGAGCGGCAGCGCCGGCAGCGGGAGCAGCCATGGCAGCGGCGGAAACGCCGAACTCCTCCTCCAGAGCGTGCACCAGCTCGGACAGCTCCAGAACGGTCAAACCCTTGATCTCTTCGATCATAGCAGTAATCTTCTCAGACATTGTGATAGCCTCCTATTTGTAAGATTTTTGTTGAATGGATGCGGGCCTGCCGCCCGCGGGGGTCAGGGGGCCGATTTACTCGGCGGCAGCGCCGTCTTTCTCGGCGATCTGCTTCAGCACGCAGGCCAGCGCGGAAATGGGGGCCAGCATGGTACCCAGAACCTGCGCCTGCAGCACGGGCAGCGCGGGGATGGAAGCCAGAGCATTGACAGTCTCCATGGAGACGACCTTGCCGTCCATGAAGCCGCCCTTGATCTCGAACTTATCCTTCAGCTTCTTGGCGTAATCCGCGATCACGCGTGCGGGGGCGACGGGATCATCAGCGCAGATAGCCAGAGAAGTGGTACCGTTGAGCTGATCGTCCAGTTCGTTCAGACCGCAGTTGTTGAAAGCGAAACGCAGCAGGGTGTTCTTGATGACAGCGTATTCCACGTTGTTGTTGCGGCACTCAGCGCGCAGAGCGGTATCCTCTGCCACGGTGATGCCCTTGTAATCAACGATGACGCCGGCGGCTGCGTTCTGCAGCTTGTCGGTCAGCGCCGCCACGATCGCCTGCTTTTCAGACAGAACCTTTGCGTTGGGCATTCTTTGTGTTCACCTCCGTCAGAATTGTCGGTGCGTTCAAAAAAGGAAACCGTCCCCATGCCAAAGGACATGAGGACGGTAAAAGCAATCATTACGATGTGCCATCCTCGGCAGGACTTACGGCCTTGCGGCCACCTGCTGTCTTTGGAACGCAACCAGTATTATACCAATGGCGAGACGGCTTGTCAAGCCAAAGATATCGGTTTTTTTACAGCTGCTTGTTGGCGTTCATCTTCACGCCGGGGCCCATGGTGGAAGCGGCCACGCAGGACTTGATATACTGGCCCTTGGCGGCGGCGGGCTTGGCCTTGATGATGGCGCCCAGCAGAGCGGAGTAGTTCTCGAACAGCTTGTCAGCGCCGAAGGAGACCTTGCCGATGGGGCAGTGGATGATGTTGGTCTTGTCCAGACGGTACTCGACCTTACCGGCTTTGGCTTCCTGCACGGCCTTGGCGGCGTCAGGGGTCACGGTGCCGGACTTGGGGGAGGGCATCAGGCCCTTGGGGCCCAGGACCTTACCCAGACGGCCGACGACACCCATCATGTCGGGGGTGGCGACGACGACATCGAAGTCGAACCAGTTCTCCTTCTGGATCTTCTCCACCAGATCCATCTCGCCCACATAGTCGGCGCCGGCGGCCTTGGCGGCCTCGGCCTTGTCGCCCTTGGCGAACACCAGAACGCGGACGGACTTGCCGGTGCCGTTGGGCAGCACGATGGCGCCGCGCACCTGCTGGTCGGCGTGACGGGAGTCGACGCCCAGCTTGACGTGGAGCTCCACGGTCTCGTCGAACTTGGCGCTGGCGGTCTTGCAGATCAGCTCCAGACCCTCCTTGGGGTCATACAGCATAGCCTTGTCGATCTGCTTGGCGCTTTCCTGATATTTCTTACCTCTAAACATCGTTACACCCTCCTTACTCGCCGACGACGACGCCCATGGAGCGGGCGGTACCGGCGATCATGCTCATGGCTGCCTCCAGAGACGCGGCGTTCAGGTCGCGCATCTTCAGCTCGGCGATCTTCTGGATGGAGGCCTTGGAGATGGTAGCGACCTTTTCCTTGTTGGGAACGCCGGAACCGGACTCAATGTTGCACTCCTTCTTGATCAGGACGGCAGCGGGAGGGGTCTTGGTGATGAAGCTGAAGGAGCGGTCGGCATAGACGGTGATGACCACGGGGATGATCAGGCCCATGTCGTTCTTGGTGCGCTCGTTAAACTCCTTGGTGAACGCGGCAATGTTGATGCCGTGCTGGCCCAGAGCGGGGCCGACGGGGGGTGCGGGAGTTGCTTTGCCCGCGGGGATCTGCAGTTTGACGTATCCAACTACTTTCTGTGCCATTTGTAGGCACCTCCTTCAATAAGATGTGGTAGCGGCCGGCCTGTACCGGAGCCGCTTTTGGCGAGATGACGTGCATCTCTCCCACTTGCGCCGGAGTCGTACTGCTCCGGCCTGTACGGACAGCCCGTACTCAGTTGCTGCTGACCTCCACCTGATCCAGCTCCAGATCCACCGGCGTTTCGCGGCCGAACATGGAGACAACGACGCGAACCTTGTTCTTGTCCGGTTCGATCTCCTCCACCGTGCCGGTAAAGCTGGCGAGGGGGCCTTCGGTGATGCGGACGGTGTCGCCCACATGGTACAGCACGACGATCTCGCGCTTTTCCATGCCCAGAGCGGCTACCTCGTCCTCGGTCAGGGGGATCGCCTTGTTGGCCTCGCCCACGAAGCCCGTGACGCCGCGGATGTTGCGGATCAGGTGCCAGGTGTCGTCGGTCATGACCATTTTGATGAGAACATAGCCGGGGAAGACTTTGCGCTGGATCTCCTTGGCAACGCCGGACTCGGTGATCTCCGTGACCGTCTCCAGAGGGATCTCGATCTGGAGCACCATGTCCTCCATGCCGCGGTTCACCACGGACTTTTCGATGGCGGCCTTCACCGCGTTCTCATAGCCGGAATAGGTATGGGCTACATACCACTTCGCGTTATCAGCCATGCCCGTATCCTCAGGCGAACAGGCCGATCAGTGTGTTCACCGCCAGAACGCTGACTGCATCAAAGATCCAGATGCACGCGCCCACCAGCAGGGAGCACAGGATCACGGTGCCCGTGTTCTTCATGGTGGTCTTGCCGTCAGGCCATACGACCTTCTTCAGCTCGCTTCTCATTTCGCGGAACCACTTGCCGTGGTCTTTCTTGACCTTCTTCTCTTCAGCCATAGCTTACTATCTCCTTCCGATTACTTCGTCTCAGTGTGGACGGTGTGCTTTCTGCAGAAGGGGCAATACTTGTTCAGCTCAAGCTTGTCGGGGGTATTCTTCTTGTTCTTCATCGTGTTGTAGTTTCTCTGCTTGCACTCATTGCATCTCAGGGTGATCTTCACGCGCATTAACGGCACCTCCTTATTAGATTCAGTCCGCACCTGCGGACTCTTTGCCTCCCTGCCGGGTGACCGTCCTCCTCCGCGCCCGAAGCGAAAAAGCGCGCAAAAAGAAAGCACCCACTCACAGGTAATGCCAAGTATAGCACGGTTTGCAGGGGAGGTCAACCTGTTTTTTGGAAAAAATCCGGATTTTTCGGGGGTTTTCCGCCTTTTCCCGTTGCAGACGGCGGCGGTTTTGTGTACAATGATGCCATTGTACGGAAAGAGCAGGTGCATTTGTTATGAAGATCATGGCCATCGACTACGGCGACGCCCACACCGGCATCGCCATTTCAGACTATACCGAGACGCTGACGGGGCACTCCGAGGTGCTGCACAGCCGGAAGCAGGAGGAGGTGCTGGCGGGGATCCGGCGGCTCATCGCCGGACACGACGTGAAGCTGCTGGTGCTGGGCTATCCCCGGAACATGGACGGCTCCGAGGGCCCCCGGGCGGAGAAGTGCGCCGCCTTCGGGGAGCTGCTGCGGCAGGAGACGGGGCTGGAGGTGATCCTGTGGGACGAGCGGCGCACCACCATCGACGCCCACAACATCCTGTTCCAGAACGGGCAGAACGCCAAAAAGCGGAAAAAGACCGTGGACGCCGTGGCGGCGGCGCTGATGCTGGAGGGCTATCTCACCCGGCGGAGACTGGAGGCGCAGCGATGAGCCGGGAGGTCATCATCATCGGCGGCGGGGCCTCCGGCATGATGGCGGCGCTGACGGCGGCGGAAAACGGGTACGACGTCACGCTGCTGGAGCGGCAGAGCAGGGTGGGGCGCAAGCTGCTGGCCACCGGCAACGGCCGCTGCAATCTCACCAACTGCCACGTCTCGCCCGACCGCTACCACGGGGAGGACGCGGAGTTCTGCGCCTATGCATTGCAGGCGTTCGACACAGGGGAGACTTTACAGTATTTCGCCGGGCTGGGACTGCTGACGGTCAGCGAGGAGAGCGGGCGGGTCTATCCCGCCAGCAACATGGCCGGCAGCGTGCTGGACGTGCTGCGCTACGCGCTGGAGCGGCCCGGCATCCGGGTGTGCACGGGGCAGACCGTCACCGCCGTGAAGCGGACGGCGGCGGGCTTCACCGTCAGGACGGAGACGGATGTGTTCCACGGGGAGAAGCTCATACTGGCCGCCGGGGGCTGCGCCGGCAGCAAGGTGGGCGGCGTTATGGACGGCTACCGGCTGGGCAGGGCGCTGGGGCACCACCGCACCGCGCTGTATCCCTCCCTTGTCCAGATCAGGACAGACCCCACTTATCCGAGGGCGCTGAAGGGCGTCAAGGCCCAGTGCGGCATCAACCTCCGGCGGGGCGGGCAGACCGTGGCGGAGAACCGGGGCGAGGTGCTGTTCACGGAGTACGGCGTCAGCGGCCCGGCCGTCTTTGACATCTCCCGGGCGGCGGCCACCGGCGGCGAGGGGCTTGTCTGTGTGCTGAGCTTCTTCCCGGACTGGGAGGAGCGGGAGGTGCTGGACTGGCTGCGGCAGCGGCGGCAGGCGGCGGCGGGACGGGAGGCATCCACGCTGCTGACCGGCTCCTGCCACACGCGGCTGGGGCAGATGCTCTGCAAGGCCGCCGGGTTCACCAGCCAGAGCGCCGCGTCCCTCTCCGACGGCGACCTGCGGCGCATCGCGGAGCAGGCGGTGGGCTTTACGCTGCCGGTAACAGGCACCTGCGGCTTCGATCAGGCGCAGGTAACGGCGGGCGGCTTACAGACCGGGGAGTTCGATCCCCGAACCATGGGCAGCCGCCTTGTGCCGGGGCTGTACGCCTGCGGCGAGGTGCTGGACATCGACGGCGACTGCGGCGGGTTCAACCTCCAGTGGGCGTGGAGCAGCGGACGGCTGGCCGGACAGCTGCGGTAAAAACAGCATACGAAACGACCCCCATTTGCGGTGAAGCACACCGCAAATGGGGGCTTTTTGTCGTTTCCGGCGGAAAACGGGTTTCGACAGGAGTCGCCGGGGACGGGTGCTATAATCCTCCACGCAAGGCAGGAGAGCTGCCGCATCACGCAGGGCAGGAGGATGAAACATGAGCCGATACAGGAAAATGGGGCTGCGGCTGCTGGGCGGTCTGCTGGCGGCGGTGCTGTGCGCCGCGCTGCTGCCCACCGCCGGTTATGCCGCCGGGGATATCTATGAGGTGGGGGAGGACAGCGCCTATACCGTGGGGGAGGACACCGTCCGGCTGCTGCGGACGGCGCAGGCGACGCGGGACAACGTGACCATGCGGCTGTTCAACTACACCGGGGCCATCAACGGGCAGGGGCCGCTGGACTTCTTCCACAACAGCCGGTACGATGCCACGGTGGACGGCACCGCCGCCGGCAGCGGGACGCGGCCGTCTATGGCGGCCACGCTGGTGGACGGGTGGCCCTTTGTCGACAGCATCCCCGGCAGCGAGAAAAGCGGCAGTCTGGGGTATCTGTTCAGCGGCAGCGCCGTCACGGGCAAGACCGCCTACGACGTGGGCAGCGGCGGCAGCACCGGCCTGTTCCGGCGGGACGGCGAGGGGTATCTGTACTACGACTCGCTGCAGAACGCTGCCGGGTACGATACGGAGACGGGGCGGTTCCAGCTGTACGACGGCATCATGCGGCCCAGCTACACCGCCTATGTGGAGCCGGAGGGCAAGACGGTGTCCGAGAACCGGAGGATCGCCTTCAACGGCAATTTCCTGCCGTTCAACGACATGACCGGCGCCACGGAGACGCCTGCAGACAAGACGCCCAAGACCTACGTCCTGCCGGAGGGGGCGGTGGATCTGTGGTTCGGCATGACCATGGAGTTCGACTTCTTCATGCCTGCCGGGGGGCAGATCGACGGGAAGGACATGGTGTTCCAGTTCCTGGGAGACGACGATGTGTTCGTGTACATCGACGACGTGCTGGTGCTGGACATCGGCGGCACCCACGGCGCCAACCGCGGTTCCGTCAACTTTGCCGACGGCACGGTGACGCATCCGAGGGCCGGGCTGTCCGGCGACGCCGGGGCCGACGGCTACGGGACATCCACGCTGGCGGCGAAGTTCCGCGCCGCCGGGAAGAACGGCGTGTTCAGCGGGGAGACGTTCGCTGACTACACCAAGCATACCCTGAAGTTCTTCTATCTGGAGCGGGGCGGCAACGTGTCCTACTGCTATCTGCGGTTCAACATGCCCACGCTGCCCGACAAGTCCCTGACGGTGGCCAAGGAGCTGTCCGGCGGCGGGGAGGCCCTGAACGGCTATCTGAGCCGGACGATGGACTACCGGTTCCGGGTGCTGCGGCCAGACGGCAGCCTGTATGTGCCGGCGGGCACGACGTATCAGGTGCTGGAGGGCACGGCTGTCACCGGCAGCGGCCGGGTGGACGGCAGCGGCTGCTTCACCCTGCGGGCCGGGCAGATGGCGCAGTTCACCGACATGATGACGCTGGGCGGCGGACAGTACGACTATGTGGTGGAGGAGACGATGCCGCAGCGGCTGACAGGGCAGTACCAGCAGGTGCAGTACACCGTGGGCAGCGGCACCGGCACCGCCGCCACGCCATCCGTCTCCACGGACTTCACCGGCTACCGCACCGATACGCGCTCCGCCGCTGAGACGCAGCTGGTGACATACCGCAACGTGGTGGATACCGCCGGATTGGGAGAGCTGCGGGTGACGAAGCGGGTGGCGGAGGGCTCCGTCTGTCCGGAGGGGCAGACGTTCGACATCGGCGTGTCGCTGGGCGGGCAGCCCGTCCCGGCGGGGACGCCCTACACCGTGAACGGGCAGGCCCGGACGGTGGAGACGGCGGGCGTCGTGCCGCTGGCCCATGGGGAGACGGCGGTGTTCGGCGGGCTGCTGGCGGGGACGGCCTACGCCGTGACGGAGACGCCGCCGGAGGGCTTCCGGGCCAGCTTCGAGGCATCGGTCACGGCGAACGGGGAGACGGCGGCCGCCAGACCGTCCGGGGAGATCCCCATGGGCGGCAGCGCGGCGGTCACCGTTACCAACGCCACCTACGACTACGCAGTGGAGATCCCCCTGACCAAGACGCTGCTGGGTGGGGCGGAGGCATCCGGTACGTTCCGGTTCCTGCTGGAGGAGACGGACAGCCGGGGCGCCGTGCTGCGGCAGCTGTCAGAGACGGCCATCACCGTGGACGGCGGGCAGACCGCCGGGGGACGGCTGGTGCTGGGCTTCACGTCCGGGGACACCGCCCTGCACTGCTACCGCATCCGGGAGGCGGAGGCCGACGGGTTCCGGCAGGACGGCGGGGCGTATCTGCTGACGGTACAGCCCAACGGTACGGACGGCGCATCGCGCATCACCGTCAACGGCCGTCTGTGGGATCAGACGGCGCTGCCCTTCGTGAACCGCACCGCGCAGAGCCTGACCGTCAGCAAGACGGTGCAGGGGGAGCTGGGCGACCGGACGAAGGCGTTCCCCTTTGCCGCGTCCATGACGCTGGACGGAGAGCGCGTCCCGTTTCCGGCGGGGGCGGGCTACACCGTGGAGGACGGGCGGGCGGTGTTCGCTCTGCGCCACGGGGAGAGCCTGACGTTCACCGGTCTGCCCTACGGCGCGGTGGTGACGGTGGAGGAGACGGAGCACGCGGGCTATACCGTCAGCAACAGCAGCCGCGCCGGGGACAGCGGGGCGGCGGAGCTCAGCGGCGACCGGGAACTGCGGTTCACCAACACCAAGGGGGCCGTGCCCGATATGGGCGTGCCCGGCCCAACGCTGCTGCCCGCGGGGCTGCTGGCCGCCGCCTGCGGCGGACTGGCGCTGACCCGGCGGCGGAGACGGGGTCTGTAACACTGTGCTGTACCGCAGAACGCGGTTTTGGCAAACACCTATATGACATAAGGAGGACAAATGTATGAAGAAACTCTTTTCCCTGCTGCTGGCGGCGGTGCTGGCGCTGGGGCTGACCACCATAGCATGGGCCGTGACGGAGGAGGAGCCCGGCGGTCAGGCGGGCCAGACGTACACGGACGATGACCGGATCGTCATTGAAAAGTGCTACCGGCTGGTGAACGACGGCGCGGTCAGCCCCGCCGAGACGTTCCACTTTACCCTGACCACGCTGGGCGTCACCGATTCCACGGAGACGCTGGACACCATGCCCCGGTTCACCGACGCCGACGGCGCGCCGATCACCGGCTTCGACATCAGCTTTGCCGAGGGAGAGGCCACGGCGGCAGGCACCGTCAAGTCCTACACGCTGATGCTGCCGGAGTACGACACCGTGGGTATCTACTCCTACGAGATCGCGGAGGTGGTGGACGACGATGCCCGCACGGCAGGCGTCACCTACAACGGCCAGAAGCTGCTGCTGAAGGTAACGGTGATCCAGACGGAGGACGGCCGGGTGCGCGTGGCCGCCGTGCATCTGGGGAACGAGGACGGCGACAAGGTGAAGCAGGTGGTCAACACCTACGCCGCCGGTACACTGGACGTCACCAAGACCGTTGCCGGTCTTATGGGCGAGACGAACCGGGACTTCCGCTTCACTGTAACGCTGACCAGACCGGCGGAGCTGGTCATGGCCAGCACCATCGGCCTCACCGTGGCCGGTACGGCGCAGAGCTTTACGCCGGTGTGGGACAGCAACGGACGGTGTACCGTGACATTTGACCTGCGGCACGGGCAGACCGCGTCCCTGACCAACCTGCCCTACGGCATGAGCTACACCGTGGCAGAGGACGACTACACCGCCATCGGCTACACCACGGAAAAGACCGGCGACAGCGGCACCATCAGCGCCGCCGGTGTGACGGCGGCGTTCACCAACACCAAGGGCGGCAGCGTGGATACCGGCGTGCTGCTGGACAGCGCCCCCTACGCGCTGCTGCTGGTGATGGCGCTGTCCGGCGGCGCGGTGCTGTTCCTGCGGCGGCGCGCCCACAGGAGCTGACGGCGCTATGAGCAGAAGGATACCGGCCGCAGCGGCGCTGCTGGCCCTGCTGCTGGCGCTGTGGGCCGTCCCGGCAATGGCGGCGGCAGCGGCGGCGGAGCTGCCGGTGCGGGTGACGGTCAGCGGCGGCGCACCCTCCGTACCGGAGACGTTTACCCTGACACTGCGGGCGGCATCCGACGGTGCGCCCCTGCCGGAGGGAGCCGCAGGCGGCGCGTATACCCTCACCGTGGACGGCGGCGGCGCCGTGACGCTGCGCATCCCCTGTGAAAAGGCGGGGAAGTACCGCTATACCCTGTGTCAGGAGCCGGGAAAGCTGGCACGGGGGCAGTACGACCACCGGACGTATTACATCACCGTGACGGTGACGGAGGACGGCCGGGTCACGGCGGCGGTGTACGGCGACGCGGCGCAGGAGGGCGACAAGTACGATGCCATCGAGTTCGTCAACCGCTACCGGTACCGGCCCGACCCGGAGGATCCGGTGAAGCCCTCCCCCAAGACCGGGGACGGCGGCCTTGGCCTGCTGGCGGCGCTGGCGCTGTCCAGCGGTGCGGGTATCGCGGCGCTGGGAGGTACGGCGGCGGTGGCGGCGCTGCTGCGGCGGCAGGAGCCGTAAACGCAAAAAAGAAGGAGACGCGGAGCGTCTCCTTCTTTTTTGTGCCGAACGCGCCGACAGCCGCACCTTGGTGCGGCTGTCCAACGATTTGAGGATAGAAAGGAAAAGCAATTCATGTTACGAATTACTGTCTGTATGATACAGGGCGAGAGTTTTTTTGTAAAGCGACAAAATCTCATCTTTACATTAGAGAATGTCATAGATACATAATTCCGGCTCTGCACCGCAGAATAAGAGGGGTTGCCACGGCGTGGACGGCGTGGTATCATAACAGTATGAAGGAACGTCATGGGGAGGTGCGGGCATGGACACGAAAAAGCTGGCGGCGCTGGCGGCGGCGGTGCGGCTGGGCAGCTTCACCCGGGCGGCGGAGGAGCTGGGCTACACCCAGTCCGGTCTGACCCACATGATGAACAGTCTGGAAAAGGACGTGGGCTTTCCCCTGCTGGTGCGGGGCCGTACCGGCGTGAGACTGACCCCGGCGGGACAGCGCGTCTTCCCGCTGGTGCAGGAGTGCCTGCAGGGCGCGGAGGCGTTGGAGCGGGAGATCCTGCTCATCAACACACATCAGGAGGAGAGCGTCCGCGTGGCGGCCTACGACTCCATTGCGCGGCACTGGCTGCCGGAGGTGATCCAGCAGTTCCGCCGGGCCCACCCGGATGTGGGTGTGGACATCCAGATGGGCAGCGTGCAGGAGGTGTATCGCTGGGTGCAGGAGGGCCGCGTGGACATGTGCTTCGCCAGCCGGCAGGAGAGCGTGACGCTGGATTGGACGCCCCTGCGGGACGACGAGCTGTTCGCCATACTGCCGCCGGACTACGACAACGGCGGGCGGGACGTGTTCCCGGTGGAGGATTTCGCCGGGAAGGAATTTCTCATGCCGTCCATGGGCTTCAACCTGGACATTATGCGGGTGCTGAACCGACACGGCGTGCTGCCGCTGATCCGCACCACGCAGGTGTCGGACAGCGTCATCATCTCCATGGTGGAGCACGGGCTGGGCGTCAGCATGCTGTCCCGGCTGGTGCTGCAGGGGCGGCAGGACGATGTGCAGGCCCTGCCGCTGGCGCCCAGAGCCGTCCGGGAGCTGGGCATCGCCTCCCGGCCGCGGAAGGAGCTGCGGCTCGCCGTGCGGAGGTTCATCGCCGAGGCCCGGGAAATGATCGAAAAAATGTAATGATCGAAAAAATGTGAGGATACTATGCTGGAATTTCAGGAACTGACTGCCAAAGAGGGGGCGCGGCTGCGCCCGTATTATGAGACGTGCGATTACCGCCTGTGCGAATACTCGCTGGGCGTGAAGCTGATGTGGCGGGAGCACCTGCACCCGTGGTTCGCGGAGACGGCGGGCTGTCTCATCGTCCGCAACCGCATTGAGGGGGAGTATGTGTTCGACTACCCCGTCACAGGGCCGGAGGGCGATGCGGAGGCGGCGCTGGCCGCCATCGAGCAGTACTGCGGCGAGAAGGAGCTGCCACTGGTGCTGTCCGTGGTGCCGGAGGAAAAGGCGGCGCAGCTGATCCTGCGCTATCCGCGGGTGAGGGTCATCAGCGAGCGGCCGTGGAAGGACTATCTCTACCGCACCGAGGAGCTGGCGCAGTTCGCCGGACGGCGGTACAGCGGCCAGCGCAACCACATCAACAAGTTCCGCCGGGACTATCCGGACGCGGAATTTGTGGCCCTCACCGATCCGGCGGATCCCCGGCTGGCGGCGTTCTGGCGGGACTACGAGGCGGAGTTCCACAAGGCCGGGCCGCTGGCCAAGCAGGAGCTGGTGCTGGCGCGGGAGATGTTTGACCTGCTGGACACCGGCTGGTTCTGCGCCGGGGGCATGCTGGCGGAGGGACGGCTGGTGGCCGTCAGTCTGGCGGAGAAGTGCGGCGGTACGCTGGTGAACCACATCGAAAAGGCGCTGTACTCCCACGCCGGGGCGTACCCCGCCATCGTGCAGGCCTTCGCGGCCCACTACGGCGCGGACTGCCCGTGGGTGAACCGGGAGGACGACGCACGGGACAAGGGACTGCGCACCTCCAAGCTGCAATACCTGCCTGCGGAGCTGGCCGGCAAGGTACGGCTGGAGGTAGGGACGGAGCTGGACATGCTGCGCCGTGTGCCGACATTGAAAACGGAGCGGCTGACCCTGACGGCCCTGCGGCCCGGGGACAGGGAGGCCTACAACGCCCTGTGTCTGGACGACGAGCGCAACCGCTGGTGGGGCTACGACTACCGCACCGGTCTGGGGGACAAGCCCCTGACGGAGAACTATTTCCTGGACATGGCCAAGGCGGACTTTGCCGCCCGCCGCGCCGTGAACTTCGCCGTGCGGCTGAAGGGAAAGCTCATCGGCGAGGTGGTGCTGTACCGGCCGGACTTCCGGGGCGGCTTTGAGCAGGGCTGCCGCATCGCGCCGGCCTACGCCGGACACGGCTACGGTACGGAGGCCTTCGCGGCGGCGGCGGACTGGGCGCTGTACCAGCTGGGACTTGCCCGCGTGGTGGCCAAGTGCTTCAAGGAGAACGCCGCGTCCCACCGGATGCTGGCGTCGTGTATGCGCCCCGGCGGCGAGGATGAGACATACTTCTATTTTGAAAAAGTGGTATAAAGCAGAACACCTCCGCGCACAATGAGCGCGGAGGTGTTTATCTATGTGCTATGAGACGCTGACCGACCTGCTGAACAACGACCCCGCCGCCTACGAGTATTTCTACGCGCTGCCGCCGGAGATGCAGACCGCCCTCCAGCAGCACGGCGGCATCCGCTCCCTGTCCCAGCTGCGGCAGGCCGCCGCCGATGAACAGATCCAGCGCCGCCCCGGCGCGTTTTGAGGGGAGAAGCGAAAAGAGACGGCGGACGCCGTCTCTTTTTCGTATGCAGCCCTATTCCGTGGCAAGCTCCTCCAGCGGCACCTCCTGTCCGATCTGGTAGCCGCAACACTTCACCGCTCCGATATCCTCGATCCGAACATAACTCTGCGAGATCTTTTTGCCCTTCAGCGTCTTGTTGACGGCGTTATACGCCTGTGCCTGCCAGGTGTAAGCCCACACCAACGGATTCTTGCTCTTTGTCAGCTTGGAAAATCCGCTGAGGTCAGCGGTGGTGACGGACAGGACGCTCCCGCAGCAGCCGCAACGGAACCGCACCCGCGCATCCGCCAGGTCGGCGGCGTATTTCAGCGCCCATGCCGGTCTTGTGCCGCCGCACAGCGGGCACACCGGAAAGTGCGTGTCCACAAATGCCTGCGCCGCCCCGCTGATCCGTCCGTTTCTCTGCTTGTATTCTCCGAGTTCCATGATCTGTTCCTCCTATTTTACACCACATGGTATTCGCCGGACTCACCGGTCCGCTTGACCTCGGCGGCCGCCTGCGCTGCCGCCGCCGTGGCCGCCGCGCCCCAGAACGCGGCCTCATTCGCGTGCTGCGCCGCCTCCTCCGCGGCGTCCGCGCCCCGTGCCGTCTCTGCGTAGATGGCCGCCGCCTGCCGCTGCATCTCCCGCCGGTGCCGCGCCGCTGCCGCGTCGCGGGCATCCTCCCGCAGTTCCTGTTCGTACAGGTTGATGGCCTCCTTCAGCGAGTCGCTGCGCCCCGTCTCCAGATAGCGCACCATACGGCCCACCGCCTGCACATCCTGATAGTCCTCGTGCAGCCCGCAGCTGTGCGCCAGCCGCGCCGCCTCCTGCTGGGCGTGATAGGCTCGCTCACGGCACCGTTGATAGTCCGCCGCAAAACGCGCCTCTTTCTCCTGCAGGGCCGTCTGGTATTGCGCCGTCAGCTGCTGGTTGACCTTCTCCAGCTCTGCGGTTTTCCGTCCATGGACAAGCCGCCCAATCAGCATACCGGCCAGAATGGCCGCTGCAAGGCAGATGGCCAAAAGCATCGGAACCCCCACCAGCCCCTTCGGATACAGCGTCACGCTCCCCACCTGAAAGGCGAGGTATCCTGTCAGTAGGAAAGCGCCCACTGAGAATTTTCCCCCGCCGTATTTCCGCGGGCTGGGCGGACGGCGGAGTGCGTCCAGCCGTTCCTTGGCGTGGAACAGCTCCTGCCGCGCGGCATCCCGCGCCTCCAGCGCCGTTTTGCAGGCGCGTAGCCTGTCCGTAAGTTCCCTCTGCATCTGCTCTTTCCCCCTTGCTGTCCATTGGTTCGACAGTTCTGCCGTGTTCCCAGTATAGTCCGCATCATCAACTTTTACAATATATTTTTCATACAATATTCATTGATGTTATTTGTGCAAACTATCACTGATACTGTATGCGGAGGTGATAGTATATGTATACGCGCATCAGAAAAGCTCGCGAAGACGCGGGCTATACACGGGAACGGTTTGCCGAGCTTCTGGATGTCAGTGTCTCCTACATGGCGGAGGTGGAGCGCGGCCGCACCGGCGTGTCCGTGAAAATGCTGGTGAAGATATGCGACGTGCTGGGCCTGTCCGCCGATTACGTCCTGTTTGGCGAGCAGCGGGGCGAGGACGACCTGCGGGCCCAGCGGATTGGCCGCATCGACAGCCGCTACCTGCCGCTGCTGGACGGCATCATCACCCAGCTTCTGGCCCTGAACAACGGTCGTTGACCGCCGCGCCCCACACACAAAAAGAGACGGCGGACGCCGTCTCTTTTTGTGTTACCGCTGGTATTCAAATTCCAGATCGTACATGCTGACGATGTCGCCGTCCTGAATGCCCATATCCTCCAGCGTGTCGAACAGACCGCTCTGGCGCAGCATCTTGTCGAAGTACATCCGGCTTTCGTAGTCGGAGAAATTGATGTTGCCCATGAGGCGCTGGAGCCACGGGCCCTCCACCAGCCATGTGTTGTCCTCCCGTTCGATGTGCAGCGGCTCTGTGGTGTCGATGACCGGCGGCTTGGGGACATACTCCGGCTCGTACACCGTCACCGGGGGCAGCTCGCTGAGCCGCTGCCCGATACGCTGCACCAGCTCCCGCGTGCCCTGATGGGTGGCGGCGGACATGGCGAAGAATTCGTAGCCCTGCGCCTCCACATGGGCGCGGAAGGCGTCCAGCTGCTCCGTGTCCGCCAGCAGGTCGGTCTTGTTGGCCACGGCGATCTGGGGCCGGGTGGCCAGCTCGGGGCTGTACTCCCGCAGCTCGGCGTTGATGGCGTCGAAGTCGGCGATGGGGTCGCGGCCCTCGCTGCCGGACACGTCCACCAGATGCACCAGCAGGCGGCAGCGGTCGATGTGCCGCAGGAAGTCGTGGCCCAGCCCGGCGCCCTCGCTGGCGCCCTCGATGATGCCGGGGATGTCCGCCATGACGAAGCTGGCGCCCTCGTCCACATACACCACGCCCAGATTGGGGTACAGGGTGGTGAAGTGGTAGTTGGCGATCTTGGGGTGAGCCTTGCTGACTACGCTGAGCAGCGTGGACTTGCCCACGTTGGGGAAACCCACCAGCCCTACGTCCGCCAGCAGCTTCAGCTCCAGCACCACGTCGTGGCTCTCACCGGGCAGACCTGCCTTGGCGAAGCGGGGCACCTGACGGGTGGGGGTGGCGAAATGCTGGTTGCCCCAGCCGCCGCGGCCGCCCTTGCACAGCACATAGGGCGCATCGTCGGACATGTCCTTGATGATCTCGCCGCTTTCGGCGTCCCGCACCAGCGTGCCCCGGGGCACGCGGATGGTCAGGCTCTCGCCGTCCTTGCCGGACTTGCGGCCGCCCTGGCCGTCCACGCCGTTGCCGGCCACGTATTTGCGCTTGTAGCGGAAGTCCATCAGCGTGGACATGTTGTCGTCCACCTTCAGGATGATGGAGCCGCCGTTGCCGCCGTCGCCGCCGTCAGGGCCGCCGGCGGCGATGTATTTCTCCCGGTGGAAGGCCACCGCGCCGTTGCCGCCGCTGCCGGCCCGCACGGTGATCCGGGCCTTATCAATGAAACCAGTTGCCATGGTGTTTACCTCGCTGTATCTGAAAATATGCCTATGACGCCATCATAGTGGTATTTTACCCGAAAAGCGGGAAAAGGTCAATAAAAAAGCTCCCGCCCACAGGCGGGAGCTTTTACTGCGTGTTTACTCGGCGGGATAGACAGAGACCTTCTTGCGATCCTTGCCCAGACGCTCGAAACGGACAACGCCGTCCGCCATGGCGAACAGAGTGTCGTCAGTGCCCTTGCCCACGTTGGTGCCGGGGTGGATATGGGTACCGCGCTGGCGCACCAGAATGTTGCCGGCCAGCACGAACTGCCCGTCAGCGCGCTTGGGGCCAAGACGCTTGGACTCGGAATCACGGCCGTTCTTGGTGGAGCCCATACCTTTTTTATGGGCGAAGAACTGCAGAGAAATGTTCAGCATAATTCAGTACCATCCTTTCTGTAAGATACTTTCGCGGGAACAGGAGGGTGTTACGCCTCCATGACTTCGATATGATCCGGATACTCGTCGTGGAGCTGGGTCAGATAGACCATCAGGCCGGTGAGCAGATTCTGACAGGTGCTCTCCGCCGTCTGCGCCAGCCCGCCGGGCAGACGCAGGGAAATGGTGGTGTCCCGCTGGTTGACTTTCACCGCGGCGCACAGTCCCATCACGTCGTTGACGGTGGCTTCCACCAGCCGCACGGCGCTGGTCACGGCGGCGCAGACGATATCCTCGCCCTCGGCCGCGTAACCGCTGTGGCCCTTGGCATCAAAACCGATGATGCGCGATTCCTCCGTGAGGAATGTAACAGTGGTCATCCCGCCCTCAGAACGTGATCTTGCCGATCTCGACCTTGGTGTACGGCTGACGATGGCCCTGCCGTTTGCGATAGCCCTTCTTGGGGGTGTACTTGAAGATACGGATCTTCTTGCCCTTGCCGTTCTTCACGACAGTGGCGTCCACCTTCGCGCCCTCCACCACGGGAGTGCCGAACTTGGTGTTCTCACCATCCACGATGGCCAGAACCTCATCGAAAACCACGGAATCACCAGCGTTGACGTCCAGCTTCTCGATGAACAGAGTGTCACCCTCGCTGACGTTGTACTGCTTACCGCCAGTCACGATAATAGCCTGCATGACTTGTTGCACCTGCCTTTCCTTTATTACGGACTCGCTGTCGGGGGCGTCCGGACGGGCCGGAGCTTGATACCCATTCAAAGCGGCCTATCAAGTATAACAGCGGATATTCCGTTTGTCAACAGAAATACCCGCTGTTTTGCGGAAATTTTCACTATTTTCCCGTGGGATAGGCCAGCTTTTCCACGCTCCAGTCCGCGATGACCTCTGCATAGTACCGGCAGCACTCCCGTGCCAGCGCTACGTCCAGATTCCGGCAGTTGCCGCACTCCGACACACTTCCTCCCGGCATCTCGCCCTCAAAGGCGGCGCCGGCGGCAAATGTCTGCTGCAGGAGGCGGATGGCCTCGCTGATGGTGATCCGCGCCTCATCGAACAGGAAGTAAAACCCTGTCTGGCAGCCAAAGGGCCCAAAGTAGATCACCGCGTCCTTCTGCTCGGAGTTCCGCAGCAGTGTGGCGATGATATGCTCCACAGAGTGTATCTCGGCATTGCTCAGAAGGTCGCCGGTGTTGGGCTTTTTGAATCGCAGGTCCAGGGACACAATATTCCCGTCACGACGGCTGAGATACAGGCCGGGAACCAGTACAGTGTGGTCTACGCTAAAGCTCGCAATACGTTCCATGACTCAAACCTCCAGAAGGCGCTGCGCCAGCGGCAGCGCGGTTTTATTCAAATCCCGCATGGCCTGCGGGAAATTGAAATAGAAATCGTGATGCTCCAGCACGCAGTCGGACACGGACTTCAGCGCCAGAAACGGCACGTCGTTGCGCCAGCACACCTGCGCCGCCGCACAGCCCTCCATTTCAATGAGCAGGGGATGGAAGGTGCCGGCGATCCAGCGGGCGCGGTCACCCTCTGTGGCGAACCAGTCGCCGGTGGCCACGCTGCCCACTCGATAGGCGATGCCCAGCTCGTCCAGCACAGTCTTGGCGTCCTCCAGCCGGGCGGTGGGGAAGTCCATGCGATTTACCGTGGAGATCAGTCCCACGGGGTCGCCGATGCCGGAGGTGTCCATGTCGTGCTGCATGAAGCGATCCGGCAGCACCAGCGTACCGATGGGCAGATCCTCAAAGCAGCCCGCCACACCCACATTCAGGATGAGGTCGGGGCGGTACAGGTCGATAAACAGCTGGGTGGCCATGGCGGCGTTGACCTTGCCTACGCCGCCGCAGCAGGCAATGATATCCTCCCGGATGCGGTAGAACGACACGCCGGCCTTCTCCTGCAGCAGGGGGGTATCCTCCGTCAGCATACTCTCGATCTCGCCCTTCATGGCGTACAGCAGTCCGATGCACATGGGCAGCTCCTCCTTGTAAAACCGTTTTTCCCTATTGTAATGACCCGCATCGGGAAAAGTCAAGGGGTGCGTTGCATTACGGCCGGGTTTTATGTATAATCGGAATAAGAAATCGGCGGGGGAGGGCGTCTATGTCTGTTGCGGGGATCATCTGTGAATACGATCCGCTCCACACCGGCCATGCGTACCTGATGGAACAGGCGCGGCGGGCCGGGGCGGAGGCGGTGGTCTGCGCCCTCAGCGGGAACTTCACCCAGCGGGGCGGCTTCGCCGTGACGGACAAGCTGTCCCGGGCGGAGATGGCCGTGCTCTGCGGCGCCGATCTGGTACTGGAGGCGCCCACGGTGTGGGCCATGTCCACGGCGGAGCGGTTCGCACAGGGCGGTGTGGACATTCTGACCCGTACCGGCGTGGTAACGGAGCTGGTGTTCGGCTCGGAGTGCGGCGATATCGCGGCGCTGCGGCGGGCGGCGGACGCGCTGGAGAGTCCGGAATTTGCGGCGGCGCTGGCGGCGCTGCCGGAGGACGGACGCACCTTTGCCGCCCGGCGGCAGGCGGCGGTGGCCACGCTGCTGGGGACGGAGGGCGCGGCGGTGCTGGAGCGGCCCAACAACACGCTGGCGGTGGAATATCTCCGGGCCATCCGGCGGCTGGGAAGCCCGCTGGAGGCCCGGACGGTGCGGCGGGCCGGGGCGCAGCACGGTCAGGAGGCGTTCGGCGGTTTTGCGTCGGCATCCTATCTGCGGCGGCTGCTGGCGGCGGGTGAAATAGAGCGGGCGGCGGCGTATATGCCTCCGGCGGCGGCGGAGATCCTCCGGCGGGAGCAGGCGGCGGGCCGCGTCACCGACCCGGCCCTGTGTGAGCGGGCCATCCTGTCCCGGCTGCGTACCATGACCGCCGATGACTGGCAGCGGTACGACGGCGGCGGCGAGGGGCTGGGCAACCGGCTGTATCAGGCGTCCCGCACCGGCGGTACGCTGGAGGAGGTGCTGGCCGCCGCCAAGACGAAGCGCTACCCGCTGGCACGGCTGCGGCGGATGGTGCTGGCGGCGTGGCTGGCGCTGCCGGAGCCGCCGGTATGCGCGCCCTATCTGCGGGTGCTGGCCGCCAACGATACGGGGCGGCGTTTGCTGCGGCAGATGCGGGACGCCGGCGCACCGGTGCTGACGAAGCCGGCGGATGTGTCCCGGCTGGGGACGGAAGCGGAAACGCTCTTTGCCGTGGAGAGCCGGTGTACCGATCTCTATGTGCTGGCCCGGCCCGATCCGGCGCAGATGGCACCGGGGCAGGAGCTGCGGATGACACCGGTGATGCGGTGGACGGATAAGTTGACATAAAAACGCCCCCGGCAGGATGCCGGGGGCGTTTGCCGTATGGATCAGGGCTCCAGCCCCAGTGTTTCCAGCAGGTCGCGGGTGCGGGCGCGGCTCTCCTCCGTGGTGGAGGCGGCCAGCTGCAGCTCGTGCAGGCTGCGCTTGGTGGCAGAGGATGACAGCAGAAGCTGGCCCCAGCGGCGCAGCTGGTACAGCGGCATCAGAGCGGGGCGGCCCTCCAGCGCGGGGTATTTGCGCAGCAGGGCGCCGTAGGGCATCCAGATGCGGGACAGCAAATAGCGTGCGCGGCCGCCCAGCTGCAGCTGCCGCATGTGCATCAGGTTCTCCTGCGAGCCGTAGACGCCGCCGGTCAGCAGGTAGTGCGCCAGCTCCCGTGTGACATCGTCGTGGGCGGCGCCGCCGAACCAGACCTCCGACAGGCGGCGGGCCTGTACGGCAAAGGGGAGGAGCCCGGCCTGTGCCAGCAGGGCGTCGCGCCGGGCGGCGTCGAAGGACACGCGGTGCTCCAGCAGCCAGAGATCCAGAAAAGGACGGATGCCGCAGCCGCCGACGAGAAAGTGCTTGGACATGTGGGCGATATGGTAGAGATAGAACATCTCATCCCGGAGGGTGTGTTCAAAGGCACCGTCCGGGGCGTCCGCATAGTCCCAGACCGTGTCCAGAAGCGGTGCGGCGGTGGCGTTGTAGTGATCCTCCAGCAGGCGGTAATGCAGCTCAAGGAGGACGCCGCCGGGGGCGGTCAGGACGACGTTGTGGGTGTCCTTGTCGCCCACGGTGTACCCCAGCTGCGCCGCCAGGAGCTGGGTGGCGGCATCCACGCGCTCCTCCGGCACCAGAATGTCGATGTCGCAGCTGGTGCGCATCCACGGCTCCGGATACAGCGTCCGGAGGACGGTGCCCTTCAGCGGGAGAAAGGGGACGCCCGCCGCGTTCAGCGTGTCCCGCAGCTGCGACAGCTCGCGGCGCTGCGTCTCACAGCGGTAGACGGATAACATGACCTGCTTTTCAAAGGCGTTCCGGGCGCTGCCGTCGGGCAGCAGCTTACGGCGCAGCAGGGCGCTGCCCGTCAGGTGCGCCATATCGTGGGCGGCGGAGAGCTTGTACAGACGGGCCGCCGCGTCCTCATCCAGCGGCGGCATCGACGGGTCGATGGCCCTGCCGCAGACCTCCGACGCGATGAGTTCCATCATGGTGCGTGTCAGCTGTTCCATAGGTATCCTCCGTTTATGCGCGTATCGAGCTTCGTTGGCGGCGCGGCCTTACAGGCCGCTGCCGTCGGTCTGCCGCAGGAGATCGGCCAGCGATACGCTGTCCAGATAGCCGTTGATGAGGCTGTCCAGCTTCTCCCACATGGGCAGGGTGTGGCAGTGACCGGCCCGGGGGCAGGTGTTCTCCTCCCCCTCCAGACAGGTGACGGGCGCCAGCGAGCCCTCCGTCAGCCGCAGGATCTCGCCCACGGAGTACTGGGCGGGCGTGCGGGTCAGGCGGTAGCCGCCGCCCTTGCCCCGGACGCCGTCCACCAGTCCCGCACGGGACAGCAGCACGACGATGCTCTCCAGATATTTTTCAGACACGGACTGCTTTTCCGCGATGACCGGCAGCGGCGTATAGCTGCCCGCCGGGCGCTGGGCAAGCTCCAGCATGACCCGCAGGGCGTAGCGCCCCTTGGTGGAAACCAGCATGATAAGACCCCCTTCGAGACAAGCATAGTATATCACTATGCTGATGGAGACGCAAGCCTTACATATAATGATATTTGCCGCGCTTGGCCAGCAGGAAGAGCACGGAGATCAGGAACGCGAACACCTCCGCCACGGTGATGGCCCACCAGATGCCGTCCACACCGAAGAAAACGGGCAGGATCAGCACCGACGCGGACTGGAACACCAGCGTCCGCAGGAAGGAGATGGCGGCGGACACGCCGCCGTTGTTCAGCGCGGTGAAGAAGCCGGAGGCGAAGATGTTGAAGCCCGCCAGCAGGAACGACCACGCAAACAGGCGGAAGGCGTGGCTGGTCAGGGCGAACAGCTCGGCGTCGTAGCCCACGAACAGGCGGGCCAGCGGATCGGCCAGCGCCATGGCCAGCGCCGTCAGCGCCACGCCGGTGATGCCCATCAGCAGGACGCTCTTGCCCAGCAGATTTTTCAGCTCCCCGTGGTTCTGCGCGCCGTAGTGATAGCTGACCACCGGCGCGCAGCCGATGGAGTAGCCGATGTAGATGGAGATGAAGATGAACTGGACGTACATCAGCACGCCGTAGGCGGAGACGCCGTCCTCGCCGGCCAGCCGCAGCAGCTGGAGGTTGTAGACCATGCTCACCAGCGATGAGGAGATGTTGCTCATCAGCTCCGACGAGCCGTTGCCGCAGGCAGCCAGAATAGGCCGGAGACGCAGGCGCGTGGGGGACAGGCGCAGCAGGCTGCTGTTGGGCCGCAGGAAGTACACCAGCGGCAGCACGCCGCCCACACACTGGCTCAGGCCGGTGGCGAAGGCCGCGCCGGCCACGCCCCATTTGAACACGGCGATGAACAGGGCGTCCAGCACCATGTTGGTCAGGCCCGCCGCCACTGTGACCTTCAGACCCAGCTTGGGCTTTTCCGCCGCGATGAAAAAGCTCTGGAACACGTTTTGCAGCATGAAGGCGAACGTAAAGCCCGTGACGATGCGGCCGTACAGCACGCAGTCGTCCATCATGGCGTCGGTGGCCCCTAAAAACCGGGAGACGGGACGCATGAAGACGATGCCGGCGGCGGACAGCACCGCGCCCAGTGCCAGCGTGAACAGCACCATCATGGAGAACGTCCGGTTGGCGCTGTCCGGGTCGCCCTCGCCCAGAATTTTGGATACCAGAGCCGTGCCGCCGGTGCCGAGCATGAAGCCCATGCCGCCCAGGATCATCACGAAGGGCATCACCAGATTCACAGAGGCGAAGGCCGTCTTGCCTACGAAGTTGGATACGAACAGGCCGTCCACCACGCCGTAGATGGAGGTGAACACCATCATGACGATGGACGGCAGCGTGAAGCGCAGCAGCTTGGAGTAGGAGAAGTGATCGGATAAGCGGATGCTTTTTTCCATAGAAATGCTCCTGTGTGCAGCAATGGCCTGCCTTGCGGCAGGCATTAGGATATAAGGTATGTCATCGCAGAATAAAGGGACACACGTCATGTGTGTCCCTTTACTTTGTGGTGACCCGTACCGGATTCGAACCGATGTTAAAGGCGTGAGAGGCCTCTGTCT
>OLXP01000026.1_pt1 | contig 124592 bp, 127 predicted proteins | sample 1644201 | NCBI WGS metagenome assembly OLXP01 (sample SAMEA103958163, study PRJEB25191) | human gut metagenome
AGCGTGTTATCCCAAAAACATAAATGAAGGAGGAAGCAAAATGACAAACGAAGAATTGAACACCGCTTTATATAACCGAACCAGATTTGAACCCGGTTTTTTGACTAAAAAATACGCCGGTCTAACACGAAAACCGGGCCGTTCTAACACGAAAAATCGGCGAATTTAAGGAGCTGTGCAAAAAAGGAAAGTCCAGCAAACCCTTGAGTTTACTGGACTTTTTTGGCGGAGAGGATGGGATTCGAACCCATGTGCGATTGCTCGCAAACTGATTTCGAGTCAGCCCCGTTATGACCACTTCGATACCTCTCCGTATATGTCAAACACGGTCAGAACACCTTGAACCTCAAAAAAGAGGGAAAACCAAAATGTTAGAACGGCGTGTTAGAACAACGAAATATTTAGTTTTTAGAACCCGTGAAAACCCTTGAAAACAAAGGGAAACGGGTGGACGAAAAAGCCTGAGCTGCGGAGGATTTCGAGTCAGCCTCGTTACGACCACTTCGATACATCTCCATGCTGTATTTTCAAGGCTTTGCGGGTTTCCGGCTGATTGATAACCAAGTGTAGAAATCGTAGACAAAGCGTAGAAAAACCGTAGATATTCAGTTTTGAAAAAGTGTAGAAAAGCGGAAGAAGCCCGAAGTATCAAGGGTTTGCGAGGTCACCCCGGAAAGCGACCGACACGATTTCGAGTCAGCCCCGTTATGACCACTTCGATACCTCTCCGTGTGAGATGGTGTGTATCATACCACATTTTTCCCGGCGGCGCAACACCCTTTCCGGTATATTTTCCACCGGCGGCTCATCTGCTGGAACAGGAGGTGTCAGCCATGCGAAAACCTGCGAATACCGTATTCCTCTGGGGCAGCCCGGAAAACTACCCCAACTACCGGGCGGCGCTGGAGTCCGTGGGCCTGCGTCCGGTGGCGGGCCGCAGCCTGATGGCGGCGCTGGGCTGCGGCGGCCTGCTGCTGCCCGGCGGCGGAGACATCCACGGCGCGCTGCCGCCGGAGGAGACGTTCCTGCTCCGCGCCTTCTGGGAGGCGCGCCGCCCGATCCTGGGCATCTGCCGGGGGATGCAGGCCCTCAACGTGTTCCGGGGCGGCACGCTGCGCAGCGGCGTTCCCGGCCACCAGCTGCCGGAGGGGGATATGGTACACCCTACCCGTGCGGAGGGCCTGATGGCGGCGCTGCTGTGGCCGTGCCCCGTGGTCAACAGCAATCACCATCAGGCGGTGGACAGGGCGGGGGAGGGCCTGCGGCTCTGCCAATGGGCGCTGGACGGCACGGCGGAGGCGCTGTACGCCCCGGATCGCCCGGTACTGGGGGTACAGTGGCACCCGGAGCGCCAGAGCTTTGCCCTGCGGCGGGAGGACGCCGCCGACGGCGCGCCGGTGTTCCGGTGGTTCAGAGACGCATTGACAAACGGCGGTGCCAGCCTATATAATGGAGACTGACAGCCCGCACCTGCGGGCCACTGTTACATATGAGGTGGAAAAGAATGGAAAAGATACGGGCATTCCTACGCCGCAAGGACATCGTTTTCTCCGCAAAGCGCTACTTCATCGACGCCATGGGCGCCATGGCCCAGGGGTTATTCTGCACGCTGCTGGTGGGCACCATCCTCAACACGCTGGGGCAACAGTTTCATATCGGGTTCCTGAACGCCGTCATCGTCACGCTGGGAACGGGTGACGGCGCGGTGCATTACACCATCGGCGGGCTATGCTCGGCCATGGTGGGTCCCGGCATGGCGGTGGCCATCGCCCGGGCGCTGAACGCGCCGCCGCTGGTGCTGTTTTCCCTGATCCCCGTGGGCTTTGCCACCAACTATATGGGAGGCGCGGGCGGGCCGCTGGCCGTGCTGTTCGTGGCCATTCTGGCCGCCGAGGTGGGAAAGGCCGTCAGCAAGGAGACGAAGATCGACATTCTGGTGACGCCTATCGTCACGGTGCTGGTGGGCGTGGGCTTTGCTGCGTTGATCGCCGCGCCGGTGGGCAGTGCCGCTGCCGCCGTGGGGCAGGCCATCATCTGGGCCACGAAGCAGCAGCCCTTCTTCATGGGCATCATCGTCTCGGTGGTTATCGGCATCGCCTTGACGCTGCCCATCTCCTCTGCCGCCATCTGCTTTGCGCTGGGGCTGACGGGACTGGCCGGCGGCGCTGCGGTGGCGGGCTGCTGCGCCCAGATGGTGGGCTTTGCCGTCATGAGCTTTCCGGAAAACCGCTGGGGCGGTCTGGCGGCGCAGGGGTTGGGTACCAGCATGCTCCAGATGGGCAACATCGTCCGCAATCCGCGGATATGGATCCCGCCCACGCTGGCCTCGGCCATCACAGGCCCGCTGGCTACCTGTCTGTTCCGGCTGGAGATGAACGGCCCCGCTGTGTCCAGCGGCATGGGCACCTGTGGTCTGGTGGGGCAGATCGGCGTCTACACCGGCTGGGTCAGCGACGTGGCCGCCGGTACGAAGGCCGCCATCACCGGCATGGACTGGCTGGGTCTGGTGCTGATCTCTTTCGTGCTGCCCGCCGTGCTGACGTGGCTCATCGCCGTGCCGCTGCGGAGGTGGGGCTGGATCCGGGAGGGCGATCTGAAGCTGGACCTGTGATCCGTCCGCCGCTGTCTGAAAATCAGGCAAACGGCAGAATCTGCCCAAGCCCGACAGATTGCAAAATCTGCCGAAACACGATACTATCAATGGACAGGGGCCTGCCCCTGTCCATTGACACAAAACGGAAAGAGCGAAGCGAGGGAAACTCATGGCGCAGACCACGAAAAAACGTATCATGGAGGGCTTTCTGGAGCTGCTGGAGCAGCGTCCGCTGGACAAGATCTCGGTGGTGGACGTTGCCGAGCACTGCGGCATCAACCGCAACACGTTCTATTACTATTACTGCGATATCTACGCACTGATCCGGGAACTGATGGAGACGGTGGCGGCACAGATGATCGCGGCCGGCCTGTCCGACCGCAACTGGACGGAGATCGCCCGGCAGGTGACGTGCTTCATGCGGGAGCACCGCAGGGCGGTGAACCATCTGTTCCACTCCAGCCAGCGGGAGCTGCTGGAGGATCACATCTACGAGGTGACCTACGCCGTCACGGAGTCGCTGGTGCGCCGCACCGCCGACGGCCTGCCGGTGTCGGAGGAGGATCTGCGCACGGTGACGCTGTACTTCACCAGTGCGCTGCTGGGCATGATCTCCCGGTGGCTGCGCGTGGGCATGAAGGACGACGCCGAGGCAGCGGTGGAGCGCACCGGCTACCTGCTGGAGGGCACGCTGCGCCGCATGCTGGAGCGCAGCTGCGAGACGGGGAGGGGGACATGAGCGGCTTTCTCAGGTGCGCTCTGTACCTGCTGACGCTGGCGCTGCTGGCCCATCCGGTGGGACAGGCCCTGCCCCGCCGGTGGTTCGACGGCGGACGCTTTCCCTATGCATGCTACAAATGGGAAAAACAGGGTAAGCTCTATACGCGCATCGGCGTGGATCGCTGGAAAACGCTGGTGCCGGACATGAGCCGTATCCTGCCGGATATGGTGCGAAAGCAGGTGACGCCCACTGCTGTCACCGCCGCGCAGGCGGCTGTGCTGGTGCAGGAGACCTGCGTGGCCGAGGCGGTACACACCGCCTCCAGTCTGCTGGGGCTGATCTGCCTGTGGCTGTGGCCCGGCTGGGGCGGCGCCGCCGTATGGCTGGTGTGGTTCCTGCTGGGAAACCTGCCCTTCATTCTCATCCAACGCTACAACAGACCGCGGCTCATGCGGCTGCGGGACTTGCTGCAACGACGGGAGCAGCGGAAAGGAAACCATGAACATCCTGATACTGACCTGTAATACCGGCGGCGGACACAACGCCGTGGCCGCCGCACTCACCGAGGAATTCCAGAGCCGGGGCGCGGACTGCACCGTGCTGGACGGGTTGTCCTTCATCTCCCAGAAGGCGTCGAAATTCGTGTCCCGCTGGCACACGCGGCTGTACCGCCACCACCCCCACCTCTACAAGGCGGGGTACATGACCGCCGAGGAGGAGACGGGCCGCGCCGTGCCGAAAAACAACCCGGTCGACCGCTATCTGGCCCGGGGCGCACGCCGACTGTACCGTTATTTGCAGGCCCAGCGGTGCGACGCCGTGGTGTGCGTCCATGTGATCCCGGCGCTGATGATGACCATGCTCCGGCAGAACGGCGGCGCGGCCATGCCGTTCTGCTTCGTGGCCACGGACTACACCTGCTCGCCCACCGTGGGCAGCTGTACGCCGGACATCTGCGTTATTCCCCATCAGGAACTGGCGGAGGAGTTTATCCGCTGCGGTATGGCGGCGGAGACGCTGCTGCCCGCCGGTATTCCCACCCGCAGCGTGTTCCGTGCGCCGGTGGATCGGGCCGCCGCCCGGCGGGAGCTGGAGCTGCCGGCGGAGGGGCGGCACATCCTGCTGATGAGCGGCAGCATCGGCTGCGGGCCCATGACGGAGCTGGCCCGCCGGCTGGACGAACTGCTGCCGGAGGGGGACTATGCCACGGTGCTGTGCGGCAGCAACCGCCAGATGCTCTACGCCCTGCAGATGCGCAGTCTGCTGCGGGTGCAGGCGGTGGGCTTCACCTCCCGGGTGGCACAGTATATGGACAGCGCCGACCTGCTGGTGTCCAAGCCCGGCGGCATCAGCATCACCGAGGCCGCCTGCAAGGGAGTCCCCATGCTGCTGGCCGATCTGGTAGGCGGCTGTGAGACGCGGAACCAGGCGTTTTTCGCTGCCCACGGCTGGGCGGAGCTCTGCGATACCAGCGCCATCGCGGACAGTGCGCTGTCCCTGCTGGCGGACAACGCCCGGCGGCAGGCGCTGGTGGAGGCACAGCGCCGGGACTTCGACGGACAGGCCGCCGCCCGCGTGGCGGAGGCGGTGCTGTGCCGCTGCGGCAGAACGCCTGCCGCCGTATAAGACGCGTGTAAGAGAACCGGCAGCACAGCTGCCGGTTCTCTTTTGCGCGCTTCGGGCAGATTGTACAACGCTTCTCTTGCATTTCGGAGCATCTGTCGTATATAATAGAAAAAAGAAACGGGTTTGTTCATAAGCAGGACATACTTTCGCGTTATGATGCGCGCATGAGGAAAGAAGGAGGGCATTGCCCATGATGATCGAAAAGAGCGGCAGCATCCGGCTGCGGGATATCCCTGTGGCCGGGAACCTGCCGCCGGAGCAGCAGGCGTTGGCTGCCGGGATGGTGCGCGTGACCCATCTGTACCGCAGCGCCCTGAAGGTGGCTGTGACGCAGATGGAGATACTGGACGAGGAATTCGCCCGGATGTACGACCATTCGCCCATCCACCACATCGAGTACCGCATCAAGTCGCTGGACAGCATCGTGGATAAGCTGAGGCGCCGGGGCTACGATGTGACCATCGACAACATCTACGCCCACATACAGGATCTGGCGGGGATCCGCGTTATCTGCAATTACATGGACGATATCTACTACCTCCGCTCGCTGCTGACCCGGTTCGAGTCGTTCAGGGTCATCCGGGAGGTGGATTACATCAAGGAGCCCAAGCCATCCGGCTACCGCAGCCTGCATCTGGTGGTGAACGTGCCCATCGTCATCTCCGAGGGTACCATGGTGCTGCCGGTGGAGATTCAGCTGCGCACCATCGCCATGGACATGTGGGCCAGTCTGGAGCACGAGCTGCGCTACAAGTCCGACCGGAAGTTCACCGACGAGGACGCCGCCCGGCTGCGCCTGTGCTCCGACGCCATCAGCGAGATCGATCAGGAGATGCAGGACATCTACCAGGGGCAGGAGCCCCGCTACCACGCCTGAAAACGGAACAGAGGGTGCACACCGCAGGTGTGCGCCCTCTGTTTTTGTCCGTTACGCGGCGGCGCGGAACACCTCCACGCCCAGCTGGCTCAGTCCTCCCATGATGACGCCCGCCAGCAGCACGCCGCCCGTGCAGGCCAGCACGCTCTTTTTGAAGTCCATGTCCAGCAGACTGGCCGCCAGCGTGCCCGTCCACGCGCCGGTGCCCGGCAGGGGGATGCCCACGAACAGCAGCAGCGCCCAGTACAGGCCGCGCCCGGCCTTCTGCTGCAGCTTCCGCCCGGCCTTCTCGCCCTTTTCCAGACAGAACGTGAAAAATTTTCCGATCACCGGCTTATCGCTGCCCCAGACCAGCACCTTCCGGGCGAAGAGGTAGATCATCGGCACCGGCAGCATATTGCCCACGATGGCGATGCAGTACGTCAGCCACAGCGGCAGACCGAAGCCCACGCCGTAGGGGATGGCGCCCCGCAGCTCGATAATGGGCACCATGGACACGAAAAAGACGATGAGATAGTGTTTCAGCATAGACCGGGATACTCCTTTTTCCAAAACTGTCCCTATTATACCCGTTCTGCCCCGCTTTGGCAAGAACGTCAAAGACCCGCAGGAAAGCACCCTGAAAATTTTACTTCTTTTTTATGCGCCGCCCTGTCGACAAATGTCCGCCCATCCTGTATACTGATAGCAGTTATTACGGTAGATAATGGGAGGGGATGCGCATATGGGCATTTCAGACGTCATATCGCTGCTGGGAGGTATCGCCTTATTCCTGTTTGGCATGTCTCTGATGGGCGAGGGTCTGAAGAAGGTGGCCGGCAGCAAGCTGGAGCTGGTGCTCTACCGGCTCAGCAGCACACCGCTGAAGGGCGTCCTGCTGGGTACCGGCGTCACCGCCGTCATCCAGTCCTCCTCCGCCACCTCCGTGATGGTGGTGGGCTTCGTCAACTCCGGCATGATGAAGGTGCGGCAGGCCATCGGCGTCATCATGGGCGCCATTCTGGGTACCAGCATCACCGGCTGGATCCTGTGCCTGTCCTATATCCCCGGCGGCAGCGGCCTTGTCCAGCTGCTGAGCACCGAGGTGCTCACCGGCCTTGTGGCCGTGGCCGGCATCGTCCTGCGCATGTTCTCCGGCAAGACCTCCTCTCGCCATGTGGGGGATATCCTGCTGGGCTTTGCCGTGCTGATGTACGGCATGTCCGCCATGTCCGGCGCCGTCTCTCCCCTGCGGGAGAGCGAGGCGTTCATCCGTATCCTGACGTCGTTCTCCAATCCGCTGCTGGGTATTCTGGTGGGCATTGCGTTCACCAGCATCCTGCAGAGCGCCTCCGCCGCCGTGGGTATCCTGCAGGCGCTGTCCATCACCGGGGCCATCACCTTTGAGATCGCGTTCCCCATCATCATGGGTATCGCCATTGGCGCGGCGGTGCCGGTGCTGCTGTCGGCGCTGGGCGCCAACCTCAACGGCAGGCGTACCGCCTTTGTGTATCTGCTCATCGACGTGCTGGGTGTGGTCATCTGGTCGCTGATGTTCTACACCCTCAACGCTTTCCTGCATTTCACGTTCCTCGCCGTCACTATGAACGCCGTCAGCATTGCCCTGATGAACACCCTGTTCCGTCTGGCCACGCTGGTGGTGCTGTTCCCGCTGATCGGCGCCATGGAAAAGCTGGTGGTGTTCCTGTTCCCCGACAACGGCCAGCAGGCGGAGGATCAGGACATGGATCGTCTGGAGGAGCGCTTCCTCCAGCATCCGGCGCTGTCCATCGAGCAGAGCCGCCTTGTCACCAACTCCATGGCCGAGCGCGCCGCCGGCAACCTGCTGGATGCCATGGCCCTGCGCACCGACTACTCCGACAAGGGCTTTCAGGCTGTGGCGGAGACGGAGTCCCTTATCGACCGTTATGAGGACAAGCTGGGTACCTACCTCATGAAGATCACCAGCCGCTCCCTGTCCAGCGCCCAGAGCGAGGAGGTCAGCAAGTTCCTCCACACCATCTCGGATTTTGAGCGTATCTCCGACCACGCGCTGAACATTTCCGAAACAGCCAAGGAGATCCACGACAAGGAGATGGTGTTCTCCGCCGCCGCCGGCCGCGAGCTGGAGGTCATGGAGTCCGCGCTGCGGGAGATACTGGCTATCTCCATCGCCGCCTTTACGGCCAACGACGTGCAGCAGGCCGCACGGGTGGAGCCGCTGGAGGAGATCATCGACGGCCTGTGTGACGAGATGAAATCCCACCATGTGGATCGCCTGCAGTCCGGAGCCTGCACGCTGGATCAGGGCTTCGTGTTCAACGACCTGCTGACCAACTACGAGCGCGTGGCCGACCACTGCTCCAACATCGCCGTGGCCATCATCGAGCTGGGGTCTGACTCCTTCGACACCCATGAGTACCTCAACAGCGTCCGGGTCATGAAGTCCCACTCCTTCGCCCGGTACTACGAGGAGTACCAGCAGAAGTACCACCTGTAAAGCGCAGGCGGATACCATGTGAAGATGAAGTGAAGAATGCCGCCCATCCGGGCGGCATTTTTGACAGATAGGGCAGGGGCGCGGGAAATTTTATTTATGCGCCGGCGCGACCATCCGGAAGAAAACCGTACTATTCAGGTGTGAGCGGCTCGCAGACCACAAGACAAAGGAGGGATCACCTTGGAGGATAAAGCGCTCATTGAACTGTATTGGGCAAGAGACGAGGCGGCTATTACGGAAACCGCCTCAAAATACGGAAAGCTGTGTACATACATCGCGCACAACGTTTTGCACAGTACGGAGGACTGCGAGGAGTGCGTGAACGACGCCTATTTCTCCATCTGGAACGCCATTCCCACCCAGCGCCCGGATCGCTTTTCCGTTTTCATCAGCAGGATCACCAGAAATCTGGCGCTGAAAAGGTGGGAGTATCTTTCCGCTGCCAAGCGCAATACTGCGGCGGTTACGTCTCTCGATGAACTGGGTGACTGCGTGTCCGACACATCCAGCGTGGAGAATGAGTTGGAAAACCGACACATCGAAAATGCGATCGGGGAATTCCTCTGGGCGCAGGACAGCGAGAAGCGGAATATTTTTATCCGGCGCTACTGGTATTTCGATTCCATCCAGACCATCTGCAAACAGACGGGATCCAGCGAGAGCCGGGTCAAATCCATCCTATTCCGCATGCGGCAGAAGCTGCGGGAGCATCTGGAAAGCGAGGGTATCATATTATGAACCGGAAACAATTAGCGGACAGGATCGGGAACATCGATGACCGCCTTGTACAGCAGGCGGAGGACGTTCCCAATTACGCACGCCTGCGCCGGGAAAAACGCCTGAAAAGACTGGCCGGTATGGCGGCTGTGCTTGTGCTGATGGCGTGCAGCGGCGCTGTGGGCGCCCTCGCCTTCAGCCGGGAAACGGTCACGGAAGTCCCCGCCGAGCAGGAGCAGGTCGTGCTGCGGGAGATTGGTGTGACGCTGCTCCTTCCGGACAGCTGGAAGGGCCGTTACGAGGTGGTAGAGGACACATTTGCCCCGTATGGCTCCGCCATGTGGGAGTTCTGTGTGCGGTCAGTCTATGAGGCGAAAACGCCCATAGAAGGTGCCGGCGGCAGCTTCTACCGAGGGACGCTGTTTACTGTGCTCCAATGCGCGGACTACTCCATGTCGGCGGAGGAATTTGCGCAGGGGGGCCTTGCGGGCATCGGACAGTACCTGTTTGCGACGCAGGACGCTACCTATGCGGTGCTGTACGCAGGCGATATCCAGTTCGATCCGACGGATGCGGAACAGCAGCAGGAATGGTATTCCATGGCGCAGACCGCGAAGGACATCCGCTTCGTGCTGTCCGACATGCTGTCGTGAGCCGCGCGCACAGTGGCGCACGGCGCGGGGCGGGGCCTATGTGCCCCGCCGCGTTGCTTTTTATCTGTGGGATATTTCGCGCCCCGGCGCGGGGATGCCTCCGGCGGCCCCATTTCTTTCAGCAGCGAAAGAAATGGGGGGAGAACGCCGCCAAAAGCCCAAGGCGTTTGGATTTCCTTTCGCCGCTTGCAACCGCAAAAAAACCACAAAAAATAGAAATTATCCTTGCAAAACGAAAATAGTCGTGCTATTATATTTCGGTAAATCCGCACAGCTTCGGACTCCCGGTCGGTGCCGCAAGGTTGGCCGGGGGGAGGAGGAGGCTGGAGGTACAAACTAAAAATCAAAGGAGAAACAACAAAAATGGCAAATCAGAACGTCGTATCCATGAAGGCCCTGCTGGAGGCCGGTGTACACTTCGGCCATCAGACCCGCCGCTGGAACCCCAAGATGGCGCCCTATATCTACACCGAGCGCAACGGCATCTATATCATCGACCTGCAGAAGACCGTCAAGAAGCTGGAGGAGGCCTATGCTTTCGTGCGTCAGCTGTCTGAGAACGGCCAGTCCCTGCTGTTCGTGGGCACCAAGAAGCAGGCCCAGGAGGCCATCAAGGACGAGGCGACCCGCTGCGGCATGTACTACGTCAACGCCCGCTGGCTGGGCGGCATGATGACCAACTTCAAGACCATGCGCACCCGTATCGACCGTCTGAACCAGCTGAAGACCATGCAGGCTGACGGTACCTTCGACATGCTGCCCAAGAAGGAAGTCATCAAGCACCTGGGCGAGATCGAGAAGCTGGAGAAGTATCTGGGCGGCGTGAAGGAAATGAAGAAGCTGCCCGGCGCGCTGTTCATCGTGGACACCCGCAAGGAGCGCAACGCCATCGCCGAGGCGCACCGTCTGGGCATTCCCGTTGTGGCCATCGCCGATACCAACTGCGATCCCGACGAGATCGATTACCCCATCCCCGGCAACGATGACGCCATCCGCGCCATCAAGCTGATCGCTTCCGTTATGGCCAACGCCATGATCGAGGGCCGTCAGGGCGAGCAGAACGAGGAGGCCGCCGAGGCCAAGGACGCCGAGTAAGTCCGGAATAACACCGCGTAATCTCACGGGGCAGGGAAGTGTCCCTGCCCCTTTTTCAACCAATATTTTACAGGAGGAAACAAAAATGGCTTTTACTGCTGCTGATGTGAAGACCCTGCGCGAGATGACCAGCGTGGGTATGATGGACTGCAAGAAGGCACTGGTCGAGTGCGACGGCGATATGGATAAGGCTGTTGAGTGGCTGCGCGAGAAGGGTCTGGCCAAGGCTGCCAAGAAGGCCGGCCGCATCGCCGCCGAGGGTATGTCCTATGCGCTGACCGAGAACGGCGTGGGCGTCGTGGTGGAGGTCAACTGCGAGACGGACTTCTGCGCCAAGAGCGACCTGTTCGTGGCCTTTGTGAAGGACATTGCCAAGATCATCGCCGAGCAGAACCCCGCCGATGTGGACGCGCTGATGAACTGCAAGTATGTGGGCAGCGACCTGACCGTGTCCGAGACCATGCCCGAGAAGGTCATGTCCATCGGTGAGAACCTGCAGATCCGCCGCTTCATCCGCTTTGCCGAGAACACCAGCGTGGGCTACGTCCATGCTGGCGGCAAGATCGGCGTGCTGGTGAATCTGGCCGTGGAGGGCGGCATCGACGCCACCGAGATCGGCAAGAACATTGCCATGCAGATCGCGGCCCTGAACCCCCGCTTCTGGGACAAGTCTCAGGTGACGGACGAGGTGCTGGCCGAGGAGAAGAAGATCGCGCTGGCCCTGATGGACACCGATCCCAAGATGGCCTCCAAGCCCGAGGCCGTCAAGGAGAAGATCGTCATGGGCAAGATGAACAAGTTCTACGAGGAGAACTGCCTGATGCAGATGGAGTTCGTCCGCAGCGACATCTTCCAGGGCTCCGTGGAGAAGTACGTGGCCGACGCGGCCAAGAAGCTGGGCGGCTCCGTGAAGTTCGTGGACGCCGTGCGCTTCCAGACCGGCGAGGGCATCGAGAAGAAGCAGGAGGATTTCGCCGCTGAGGTCGCCGCTCAGATGAGCATGGGCAAGTAAGCGCCTGCCGTCCCTGAATCGTATAACGCATACCGAACCGCCCTCCGGCCACTGGCCGGAGGGCGGTTTTGCGTCGTGTGCAGCTTCTGGGGACGGGGCTGCCTTTTGCAGTTTACGCGGATTTTACAAAGGTGTGATTTTTCACTTTACATGGTCTTTCTACAATGAGAGCATACACAGGAGATATCCAAAAACATGTGAAACGAGGTAATGCTTTTATGAAGAAGATCATGGCATTTGCACTGACCGCGGTGATGGCGCTGGCGCTGCTGGCGGGCTGCGGCAATCAGACCAACAACGACAACGCCAACAATGGCGGCGACAGCGCCGATAACGGCGGCGCGGCGGCGGTCAGCGGTACGGTGTCCACCGACGGCTCCACCTCCATGGAGAAGGTCATCGGCGCGCTGAGCGAGTCCTATATGGCGGCCAACAAGGACGTCACCGTGAACTACAACCCCACCGGCTCCGGCGCGGGCATCACCGCCGTGCAGGAGGGCACCTGCGACATCGGCCTTTCCTCCCGCGCCCTGAAGGACGAGGAGAAGGCGGCCGGCCTGCAGGAGACGGTGCTGGCTTACGATGGCATCGCCATCATCGTACACCCCGACAACCCTGTCAGCGACCTGACCCTGGAGCAGATCGCCCAGCTGTATACCGGCGAGATCACCAACTGGAAGGATGTGGGCGGTAATGACGCGCAGGTGGTGCTCATCGGCCGCGAGGCGGCCAGCGGCACCCGCGACGGCTTCGAGTCCATCACCGGCACCAAGGACAAGTGTCAGTACCGGCAGGAGCTGACCTCCACCGGCGACGTGATCACCACAGTGAGCCAGAACCCCGATGCCATCGGCTATGCGTCCCTGGCCTCCATCAAGGACAGCGTGAAGGCCCTGAACGTGGACGGCGTGACGCCCAGCGAGGCCAGCGTCAAGGACGGCAGCTACAAGGTGCAGCGTCCCTTCGTGCTGGTGACGGTGGAGGGCAAGGCACTTTCCTCCGCGGCGCAGTCCTTCTTCGACTACGCCACCTCCGCTGACGCGGCGGACATCATCGCCAAGGCCGGCGCGGTAGCGGCCAACTGAAAGTAAGGCGCGGCAGGCGACGTCCGGAAACGGGCGCCGCCTTGCCCCGTATGCGGAGGTACGCACATGAAAGCGAAACGATTTATGGAAAACGCCATACACGGCTGGTTCCTGCTGATGGGGCTGGTGACGGTAGGCTGCGTGCTGCTGATCTCGGTCTACCTCATCATCTCCGGCATCCCGGCCATACGGGAGATCGGGCTGGTGAAGTTCCTGTTCGGGCCGGTGTGGGACTCCAACGCGGCCATGCCGCAGTTCGGGATCCTGCCCTTTATCCTCACCAGCGTGTACGGCACGGCGGGGGCCATCCTGCTGGGCGTGCCGGTGGGGTTCATGACCGCCGTGTTTCTGGCAAAGATGGCGCCGCCGGGGCTAAAGTCCGCAGTCTCGTCGGCGGTGAGCCTGCTGGCAGGCATCCCATCGGTGGTGTACGGTCTGGTGGGCATGCTGGTGCTGGTGCCGGGGATCCGACGGATCTTCCATATTCCCGACGGCTCGGGACTGCTGGCTGCCATCGTCGTGCTGGCCATCATGATCCTGCCGTCCATCATCAACGTGGCGATGACAGCGCTGGAGGCAGTGCCCAAGGAGTACGAGGACGCCTCGCTGGCGCTGGGAGCCACCGCCACGGAGACGTGGTTCCGGGTATCCGTGCCTGCCGCCCGCAGCGGTATCGCGGCGGCGGTGGTGCTGGGTGTGGGCCGTGCCATCGGCGAGGCCATGGCGGTAATGATGGTGTCCGGCAACCGGCCCAACATGCCGTCCCTGTTCGAGAGCGTGCGGTTCCTGACCACGGCTGTGGCCAGCGAGATGGGCTACGCGGCGGCGGGACTGCAGCGGCAGGCGCTGTTTTCCATCGCGCTGGTGCTGTTTTTGTTCATCATGCTCATCAACGCGGCGCTGAATTTTTTCCTGAAGCGCAGTAAGGAGAAGTAAGACATGGACAAGACGAATTTTTCCGCCCGGCGGCGTGTATGGAGCGCGGTGATGCGGTGCCTGATGGTGCTGTGCGCGGCGCTGACCTGCGCGCTGGCAGCGTTCCTTATTATATATGTGCTGGTCAAGGGCGTTCCCAACCTGAGCTGGGCGCTGCTAAGCACCAAGCCCAGCTATCTGGAGGGCACCATCGGCATCCTGCCGGACATCATCAGCACCGTGTGCATGGTGCTGACCACGCTGGTGGTGGTGCTGCCGGTGGGCGTGTGCGCGGCGGTGTATCTGACGGAGTACGCACGGAACCGGCGGCTGGCAGCCGCCATCGAGTACACGGCGGAGACGCTGTCGGGCATCCCGTCCATCATCTACGGACTGGTGGGACAGATGTTCTTCTGCCAGTTCCTGGGGATGAAGAAGTCCCTGATCGCCGGCGCTATGACGCTGGTCATCATGAACCTGCCCACCATCATGCGCACCACGCAGGAGAGCCTCAAGACCGTGCCCCAGAGCTACCGGGAGGGTGCGCTGGGGCTGGGCGCCGGGAAGTGGCGCACCATCCGGACGGTGGTGCTGCCGGGCTGCGTGGACGGCGTGCTGACCGGGTGCATCCTGGCGGTGGGCCGTATTCTGGGCGAGACGGCGGCGCTTCTGTACACGGCGGGCTTCGCCCACGCACTGTACGGCAGTCTGGGCGAGACGCTGAACAATGCCGGCGCCACGCTGTCGGTGGCGCTGTACGTCTACGCCAAGGAGCAGGGCGAGTTCGACGTGGCCTTCGCCATCGCCGCCATCCTGATGGCGCTGGCGCTGCTCATCGACCTGGCGGCGTCCCTGACGGGGCGGTATTTCAAGAAACGGAGGAGCCTATGAGTGATATCATCACGGTGGAGGGGCTGGATCTGTGGTACGGCAGTACGCAGGCGCTGCACCATGTGAGCATGGACATCCCGGAAAAGAGCATCACCGCCCTGATCGGGCCGTCCGGCTGCGGCAAGTCCACGTTCCTCAAGACGCTGGATCGGATGAACGATCTGGTGCCCGGCGTGCGCATCGAGGGTACGGTGCGCTACGACGGAAAGGACATCTTCGCGGCGGATGTGGATGTCAACGAGCTGAGGCGGCAGGTGGGCATGGTGTTCCAGAAGCCCAATCCGTTCCCCATGAGCATTTACGACAATGTGGCCTACGGGCCCCGCACCCACGGCGTGCGGAACCGGGCCAAGCTGGACGAGATCGTGGAGCAGTCCCTGCGGTCGGCGGCCATCTGGGACGAGGTGAAGGATCGGCTGAAGAAGAACGCGCTGGGGCTGTCCGGCGGCCAGCAGCAGCGGCTGTGCATCGCACGGGCGCTGGCGGTGGAGCCGCGGGTGCTGCTGATGGACGAGCCTACCTCCGCGCTGGATCCCATCTCCACATCGAAGATAGAAGAACTTGCAATGGAACTGAAAAAAAGGTACACTATCGTTATCGTGACACACAATATGCAGCAGGCGCTGCGTATCTCCGACCGAACCGCGTTTTTCCTGCTGGGTGAGCTGATCGAGTACGACGATACGGAGAAGATGTTCTCCACGCCGTCGCAGAAGAAGACCGAGGACTACATCACGGGGAGGTTTGGATAATGAGGAGCCGTTTTGACGAGCAGCTGGCCCAGCTGCACCGGGAGCTCATCGAGATGGGCGCGCTGTGTGAGCGGGTAATCGCGCTGGCCTCCCGGGCGCTGACCACGGGGGACAAGACGCTGGCGCAGCAGGTGCCGCCGCTGGATCGGGACATCGACCGGAAGGAGCGGGACATTGAAAACCTGTGCCTGCGGCTGCTGCTGCACCAGCAGCCGGTGGCCGGCGACCTGCGGCGTATTTCCGCCGCGCTGAAGATGATCACGGACATGGAGCGCATCGGCGATCAGGCCGACGACATCGCCGAGATCGTGCTGTATCTGGAGGGCGTACCGGCGGAGAGCCACGCGCTGCTGCGCAAGATGGCGGAGGCCGCCATCGGCATGGTCAGCGACAGCGTGGATGCCTATGTGCGGCAGGATGTGGCGTTGGCCGAGCAGGTCATCGCCGCCGACGACACGGTGGACGACTATTTTGAAAAGGTGAAGCAGGCACTGATCCGCCGCATCGCCGCCGACCCGGAGGAGGGCGGCACGGCGCTGGATCTGCTGATGATCGCCAAGTATCTGGAGCGCATCGGCGACCATGCCACCAATATCGCCGAGTGGGTGGAGTTTTCCGTCACAGGCGTACACAAGGAGGAGTGACCCATGATCTGGTGCGTGGAGGACGACGCCAGCATCCGAGACATCGAGGTATACGCCCTGAATTCCACAGGCTTCGAGGCGCGGGGCTTTGCCGACGGCGCGGCCTTCTGGGCGGCGCTGGAGAAGGAGCGGCCGGAGCTGGTGGTGCTGGACGTGATGCTGCCGGAGATCGATGGCATCCAGCTGCTGCGGCGGATGAAGGCCGACGCGGCGCTGCGGGATATCCCCGTCATCATGGCCACGGCCAAGGGCGCGGAGTACGACAAGATACTGGGGCTGGATCTGGGAGCGGACGACTACCTGACCAAGCCCTTCGGCGTCATGGAGCTGGTGTCCCGGGTCAAGGCGGTGCTGCGGCGGTGCAGGCCCCGGCAGGCAGAGGTGCTGCGCTGCGGCGGGCTGACGGTGGACGAGCAGGAGCACAGCGTCACCGCCGACGGTGCGCGGGTGGAGCTGACCTACAAGGAGTTCCAGCTGCTGCGGCTGTTTCTGGCCCATCCGGGGACGGCGTTCACCCGTGACCAGCTGATGGAACAGGTGTGGGGCATGGACTTCTGCGGCGAGAGCCGGACAGTGGACATGCACATCCGCACGCTGCGCCAGAAGATCGGCCCCTACGGCGGCTGTATCGAGACAGTGCGCAGCGTGGGCTATCGATGGAGGGCACAGCCATGAGTACCATGACAAAACGTATTTTCCGGGCCACGCTGCTGGTGGGCGTGGCGGTGCTCATCGCCAGTCTGACGCTGGTGATGGGCGTGCTGTACAGCTATTTCGGCCGGGTGCAGGAGTCCCAGCTGCGGGACGAGCTGAGTCTGGCCGCCGTAGGCGTGGAGAAAAACGGGACGGACTATCTCCGTGCGCTGCAGTCCCACCAGTATCGCATCACATGGGTGCGGGCGGACGGCACGGTGGTGTACGACACACAGGTCGATGCGGAAACCATGGAGAACCACGCCCAGCGGCAGGAGATACAGCAGGCGCTGGCTGCCGGCGAGGGCGAGAGCAGCCGGTACAGCAGTACGCTGCTGCAGAAAACCGTGTACTACGCCCAGCGGCTGCCGGACGGCACGGTGCTGCGTCTGTCCGCCGTCCGGGTGACGGCGGGGGTGCTGGTGCTGAACATGCTGCAGCCCATTCTGCTGGTGCTGGCGGCGGCGCTGATCCTGTCGGGCGTGCTGGCCGGGCGGCTGGCACGGCGTATCACCGAGCCGCTGAACCGGCTGGATCTGGAGCATCCGCTGGAGAACGATACCTACGAGGAGCTGGCGCCGCTGCTGCGGCGCATGGAGCACCAGCGCCGCCAGATCGACCGGCAGATGGGCGAGCTGCGGCAGCGGTCGGAGGAGTTTGACCAGATCACCGGCAGCATGAACGAGGGACTGGTGCTGCTGGACGAGGCGGGCGCCATCCTCAGCATCAATCCGGCGGCGCGGCGGCTGCTGGACGCGGACGGTGACTGCGTGGGGCAGGACTTCCTGACGGTCGACCGGGACGTGACCATGAGCGACGCGCTGCGGCAGGCGGCGGAGCAGGGCCACAGCGAGTTCCGGGGCGAGCGGAACGGCCGGGAGTACCAGTTCGATGTGACGCGCATCCAGACGGAGGGCCGCACGGCGGGCACGGTGCTGCTGGTGTTCGATGTGACGGAGCGGGCGTTTGCCGAGCGGAACCGGCGGGAGTTCACCGCCAACGTGTCCCATGAGCTGAAAACGCCCCTGCAGGGTATCATCGGCAGCGCGGAGCTGCTGGAGAACGGCATGGTGAAGCAGGAGGACGTGCCCCGGTTCGTGGGGCACATCCGTGCGGAGGCCCAGCGGCTGGTGACGCTGATCGGCGACATTATCCGGCTGTCCCAGCTGGACGAGGGCGAGCCCATGCCCACGGAGCCGGTGGAGCTGCTGGCGGTGGCCCGGGAGGTGGCGGAGAACCTGCGCAGCGCGGCGGAGGCCAGGAACGTGACGGTGGAGGTCACCGGGACACCGGCTACCGTCTCCGGCGTCAGGCGGCTGCTGTACGAGATTGTGCTCAACCTGTGCGACAACGCCATCAAGTACAACACCGAGGGCGGCCGCGTGGAGGTGGAGGTGGCGCAGGACGGCGGCACCGCCGTCACGGTGCGGGACACCGGCATCGGTATCCCGCCGGAGCACCAGAGCCGCGTGTTCGAGCGGTTCTACCGGGTGGACAAGAGCCACTCCAAGGCATCAGGCGGCACGGGGCTGGGCCTGTCCATCGTGAAGCACGCCGTGCAGTACCACCATGGCGTCATCCAGCTCAAAAGCGAGGTGGGGAAGGGCACGGAGATCCGGGTCACGTTCCCCGCGGCATAAACGAAAAGCGGCGCGCCATACCGGCGTGCCGCTTTTGAACGCTGCGGCGGCACGAGGTATTGACAAGGGAGGGGTGGCGGCGTATAATAAGCACGATGTATAATAAAGATTGTGCAACATTAGGTTTAAAACGTTCGGTGCGCTTTGCGCGCCGCCGCGCAAGACAGACAGGAGAGTATATTATGCTGAAAATCGAGCACCTGACCAAGACCTACGGCGAGAAAAGGGCTGTGGACGATCTGAGCCTGCACATCCGGCCCGGCGAGATCTACGGCTTTATCGGACATAACGGCGCGGGCAAGACCACCACGCTGAAGGCGGTGGTGGGCATTCTGCAGTTCGACGCGGGGGAGATCACCATTGACGGTAAGTCCATCAAGAACGAGCCGCTGGCCTGCAAGCGGGAGATCGCCTACATCCCCGACAACCCCGACCTGTACGACTTTATGAGCGGCATCAAGTACCTGAACTTCATCGCCGACATCTTCGGCGTCAGCGCCGCCGACCGGCAGGTCCGCATCCGGGACTACGCGGCGCGGTTCGAGCTGACGGACGATCTGGCCCAGCCCATTGCCGCCTATTCCCACGGCATGAAGCAGAAGCTGGCCATCATCGCCGCGTGGCTGCACCAGCCCAAGCTCATCATCATGGATGAGCCCTTCGTGGGGCTTGACCCCAAGGCGGCCCATCTGCTGAAGGGCATGATGCGGGAGCTGTGCGGCCAGGGCGGCGCCATCTTCTTCTCCACCCATGTGCTGGAGGTGGCGGAGAAGCTGTGCGACAAGGTGGCCATCATCAAGAGCGGGCGGCTTATCCGCTCCGGCACCATGGAGGAGGTCAAGGGAGACGACTCACTGGAGCAGGTCTTTCTGGAACTGGAGGATGAGGCGTAATGCTGAAAATTCTGGTGAAAAAGCAGCTGACGGAGATCTTCCGCAGCTATTTCTACAACCCCAAGACCAACAAGGCCCGCTCCAAGGGCGCGGTGGCCGGGTATATCATCCTGTTCGCGGTGGTGATGGTGGGTTTGCTGGGCGGCATGTTCACCATGATGTCTCTGGGCCTGTGCGGGCCGCTGGTCTCCGCCGGCATGGGGTGGCTGTACTTCGCGCTGATGAGCCTGCTGGCGGTGCTGCTGGGCGCCTTCGGCAGCGTGTTCAATACCTATTCGGGGCTGTATCTGGCTAAGGACAACGATCTGCTGCTGAGCATGCCCATCCCGGTGAACACGCTGATGGCCTCCCGGCTCCTCAGCGTGTATCTGATGGGGCTGATGTACAGCGGCGTGGTGATCCTGCCGGCGGTCATCGTCTACTGGGTAGTGGCGCCGGTGACGGCGGGCGTCATTCTGGGCGGCGTACTGCTGCTGGCGCTGCTGTCCGTCTTCGTGCTGACGCTGTCCTGTGCGCTGGGCTGGGTGGTGGCGAAGATCAGCCTGAAGCTGAAAAATAAGAGCTTTATCACGATGCTGGTATCGCTGGTGTTCATCGGGGTCTACTACTTCTTCGTTTTCAGGGCGCAGACCTTTATCAAGGAGCTGGTGGGCAACGCGGCGGCTTACGGCGACAGCATCAAGGGCGCCGCGTACCCGCTGTACCTGCTGGGGCAGGTGGGCACCGGCGACGGTCTGGCCATGGCCATCGTCTCTGCGGCGGTGCTGGCGCTGTTCGCGGTGATGTGGGCGCTTATTGCCCGCAGCTTCCTGCGTCTGGCTACCTCCACGGGCCGGACGGAACGGCGTGCCTACCGGGAGAAGGCGGCGGCGCGGCGCTCTGTTCCGGCGGCGCTGCTGGGCAAGGAGCTGGCGCGGTTCACCGCCAGTCCCAACTATATGCTCAACTGCGGAATGGGAGTTCTGCTGATGCCTGCTGCCGGCGCGGCGCTGCTGTGGAAGGGCGCCGCGATGGAGGAGGCGCTGGGCGGTATGGCGGACGGCGGGCTGCTGCCGGTGCTGCTGGCCGCTGCGGTGTGCATGCTGATCTCCATGAACGATATGACGGCCCCCTCGGTGTCGCTGGAGGGCAAGAGCCTGTGGCTGGCCCAGTCGCTGCCGGTGACGCCGTGGCAGGTGCTGCGGGCTAAGCTGGTCATGCAGCTGCTGCTCACCGGCATACCGGCGGCGGTGTGCCTGCTGTGCGCGGTGCTGGCCATATCCATGACGGCGGCGGAGGCGGTGCTGCTGGCGGCGGTGTGTCTGCTGTTTGTGGTGCTGTCCGCCATGCTGGGGCTGTTTCTGGGGCTGAAGATGCCAAACCTGACGTGGACGAGCGAGATCACGCCCATCAAGCAGAGTGCCTGCGTGGGCATCGCCCTGCTCGGCGGCTGGGCCTACGCTCTGCTGCTGGGCGGCGGCTACCTGCTGGCGGGATGGCATCTGGGCGCGGCGCTGTACATGGGCTGCTTCGCCGCCGCTACGCTGGCGGCGTGCGCCGTGCTGTACCTGTGGTTGAAGAAACGGGGCGGCGCGGTGCTGGCGGCGCTATAAAAACGATCAAAAGAGAGCCATTGCACCAGCGGTGCAATGGCTCTCTTTGCGTGTGCGGCTCAGAGGTGGCTGCGGGCGTGGCGGCAGATAGCCTCGAAGCTGGTCTGGCTGATGTCGTGCTCCATTTTGCACGCATCGGCCTCCGCCGTCTCCTGATCGACGCCCAGCGCCATAAGGAACCGGGTCAGGGTGTGGTGCCGGTCCAGCATGCTGGCGGCGATGGACATGCCACGTTCCGTCAGGGTGATAAGACCGTCCTTATCCATGGTGATGTAGCCGTTTTCGCGCAGACGCTTGGTGGCGTAGGTGACGCTGGGCTTCGTGACGCCCAGCTTATCGGCAATGTCGATGGAACGGATGTAACCGTGCTCCTGCTGCATCATCAGCATGGCTTCCAGATAGTCCTCGGAGGCCCGTAATATCTGCATAAGTTCACCAACTTTTCGTTTTAGAATACAAACAGGTTAACACAGTTTAACTAAATTTGCAAGTAGGTAAAAATTTTTCTGTACACCTCTTGACAAACGGGGTTAGAGGGGCTAAACTATCTGCGTCAGTTAGATAGTGCTAACTTACCTGCGGAGGGCGGCAGTGACAGCCATTCTTTTTCAGATACAGGTTAGTGCGGACTAACCAAAAGAAAACGGAGGGATCGTTATGATGCCGTTGGCACTGGCCGACGTGGGGACGGAGAACCTCATCCGTAAGGTGGGCGGTTCTCCCGAAGTGAAGAAGCATCTGGAGGATCTGGGCTTTGTGGCCGGCGGTACCGCCACGGTGGTGGCCGCCATGGGCGGCAACATCATCGTCAAGGTGAAGGAAGCCCGCGTGGCTATCAGCGAGGAAATGGCCCGGAGGATCATGGTGTGAACAGATCAAAAAGAAATTACATAGAAGGAGAGAGCAACGATGAAAACATTGCGCGAAGTGAAGATCGGAGAGACCGCCAAGGTCGTGAAGCTCCATGGCGAAGGCCCGGTGAAGCGCCGGATCATGGACATGGGCATTACCAAGGGCGTGGAGGTCTACGTCCGCAAGGTGGCCCCTCTGGGCGACCCCATGGAGGTCACCGTCCGCGGCTACGAGCTGAGCCTGCGGAAGGCTGACACCGAAATGATCGAGGTCGAGTGAGTTTTGTAAATGTGAGTCGATAAGACTGACCGAAAGGAGAGACATATGGAAAAACAAATCAAGATCGCGTTGGCGGGCAACCCCAACTGCGGTAAGACTACCCTGTTCAACGCACTGACCGGCTCCAACCAGTTCGTGGGTAACTGGCCCGGCGTCACGGTGGAGAAGAAGGAAGGCCGTCTGAAGAAGCATGAGGACGTGGTCATCATGGACTTGCCCGGCATCTACTCCCTGTCCCCCTACACGCTGGAGGAAGTGGTGGCCCGTAACTATCTGATCAACGAGCGTCCTGACGCCATCCTGAACATCATCGACGGTACCAACCTGGAGCGCAACCTGTACCTGACAACCCAGCTGACCGAGCTGGGCATCCCCGTGGTCATCGCCATCAACATGATGGACGTTGTCCGCAAGAACGGCGACCAGATCAACGTGGCGGAGCTGAGCCGCGAGCTGGGCTGCAAGGTGATGGAGATCTCCGCTCTGAAGGGTGACGGCGTTATGGAGGCTGCCGAGGCCGCTGTGGCCGCTGCCGCCAGCACCAAGACTGTTCCCATGCACACCTTCTCCGGCCCCGTGGAGCACGCCATTGCCCATATCGAGGAGGCCACCGTACATAACATGCCCGAGGAGCAGCAGCGCTGGTACGCCATCAAGATCTTTGAGCGCGACGACAAGGTGCTGGAGCAGCTGAAGATCGACGCCACCGTCATGGGTCACATCGAGGAGGACATCAAGGCCGCTGAGAAGGAACTGGACGATGACGCCGAGAGCATCATCACCAACGAGCGCTATGTCTACATTGCCCAGATCATCAAGGGCTGCTACAAGCAGAAGAAGGCCAAGGGCGAGCTGTCCGCCTCCGATAAGATCGACCGCATCGTCACCAACCGTTGGCTGGGACTGCCCATCTTCGCACTGGTGATGTTCCTGGTGTACTGGATCGCCATGGTGGCCGTGGGCGCCCCCGCCACAGACTGGGCCAACGACGGCGTGTTCGGCGACGGCTGGCACCTGCTGGGCATCGGCTCCGCCGAGTACAATGAGGTGGCTGACGCCTACGGCGAGGCTTCCCTGATCGTGGACGGCTACAACGCCTACATCGAGGAGAACGGCGCGCTGGCCGCCGACGGCACCTTCACCTACGACGTGGAGGACGAGGAGACGCTGGCTGTCGAGACCAAGACGGCGACCATGGCCGACTATGAGGGGGCCATGGCCACGCTGGACGAGATCGGCGAGGAGCCCGACCCCGCCGACTACGGCGTGTGGGTGCCCGGTATCCCCGTTCTGATCGGCGATGCGCTGGAGTCCGCCGGTGCGGCGGACTGGCTGAGCGGCCTGATCCTTGACGGTATCGTGGCCGGCGTCGGCGCCGTGCTGGGCTTTGTGCCCCAGATGCTGGTGCTGTTCCTGATGCTGGCCTTCCTGGAGGCCTGCGGCTACATGGCCCGTATCGCCTTCGTGCTTGACCGTATCTTCCGCAAGTTCGGCCTGTCCGGCAAGAGCTTCATCCCCATGCTCATCGGCGTGGGCTGCGGTGTGCCCGGTGTTATGGCTTCCCGTACCATTGAAAATGAGCGCGACCGCCGTATGACCATCATGACCACCACGTTCATCCCCTGCGGCGCGAAGGTGCCCTTCATCGCCATGATCGCCGGCGCTCTGTTCGGCGGCAGCGCATGGGTATCCACCTCTGCGTACTTCATCGGCATGGCCGCCATCATCATCTCCGGCATCATGCTGAAGAAGACCAAGATGTTCGCAGGCGACCCCGCACCCTTCGTGATGGAGCTGCCCGCCTACCACTGGCCCACGCTGGGCAACGTCCTCCGCTCCATGTGGGAGCGCGGCTGGTCTTTCATCAAGAAGGCCGGTACCATCATCCTTCTGTCCACCATCTTCGTGTGGTTCACCACCTACTTCGGCTGGGTGGACGGCACGTTCCGCATGCTGGATGAGTCCGAGATCGACTCCTCCATCCTGGCTGCCATCGGCGGCGCTATCGCCTGGATCTTTGCACCTCTGGGCTGGGGCAACTGGCAGGCTACCGTGGCCTCCATCACCGGTCTGGTGGCCAAGGAGAACATCGTCGGTACGCTGGGCATCCTGTACGGCGGCGGCGACGGCAGCGTGTACGACGCCATGGCGGCGGCCTTCACCGGCATCACCGGCTACAGCTTCCTGGTGTTCAACCTGCTGTGCGCTCCCTGCTTCGCGGCTATCGGCGCTATCAAGCGTGAGATGAACAACGCCAAGTGGACGTGGTTCGCCATCGGCTACCAGTGCGGCTTCGCCTATGTCATCGGCCTGATGATCAACCAGTTCGGCAACCTGTTCGCCGGCAGCGCCAACATTCTGGGCGTCATCGTGGCGGTTATCCTGCTGGCCGGCCTGATCTACATGCTGTGCCGCCCCTACAAGGAGGCCACCAAGCTCAGCGCCAAGGTCTGAGCGGCTGAAGCAATAAACCCATCAGAAAAGGAGTGATTTTCATGCTGGATTGGATCGCGGCAAACCTTGCCACCATATTGATTTGTGCCTTACTGATCCTCATCGTATTTCTCATTGTCAGATACCTGCTGCGTCAGAAGAAGGCGGGAAAGAACTCCTGCGGCGCCGGGTGCGCTCACTGCGCCATGCACGGTGAGTGCCACGGCACCCACGCGAAATAAACGCACAAGACCTCCGGCGAGAGCCGGGGGTCTTGTGCGTGAGATCAAATATCTGGAGGTACTATCATGATTGAAACCGTTCTGAAGATCGACGGCATGGCCTGCGGCATGTGCGAGAGCCATATCAACGACGTGGTGCGCCGCACCTGCGGCGTGAAGAAGGTCACGTCCTCCCACAGCAAGGGCGAGACGGTGATCCTGTCGGAGCAGCCGCTGGACAAAGCCGCACTGGCGGCGGCCATCAAGGCCACCGGCTACGAGGTGACGGGCAGCGAGTCCCATCCCTACGAGAAAAAGGGGCTGTTCGGCGCCTTCAAGCGGTAATGACCGCTTGCGCGGCGTCCGCAGACCTGCTATAATCGGAACAGAACCACAAAAGACCCCCGTACCGCCGCTGCGGTACGGGGGTCTGCCGGAATATGGGAGGGACTGCGACATGAGGATGACGGTGCTGGGGTCGCTGGAGGAGCGGCACATGGGCTACGGCACGGCGTTCATGGACGGGGAGAAGGCCGGGCATGCCGCTGCCTTTGCCGGGGCGCTTATTGCGCGGCTGACAGACGCTTCTGCAGCAGCGGGGCCAGCGCAGCCGTAACGGCGATCTTCAGCATGTCGCCGGGCAGGAACGGCAGCATGCCGGCCCAGAGGATGGCGGTGAAGTCCATGGCCTTGCCCATGTAGCGGTTCAGGATCACCGCCATGTAGGGCAGGCCCACGGCGTACAGCACGGCGAGGCCCGCGAAGCAAGCCAGCGCCGTCCGCAGCGGGTGAGGCGGGCGGCGTGCCGTCAGCAGGCCGATGACCCACGCCGAGGGGATAAGCCCCAGCAGGAAGCCGCAGGTGGGCTGCAGCAGGTAGGAGAGCCCGCCGCCCTGCGTGAAGATGGGCAGGCCCAGCAGGCCCAGCGCCACATAGACCGCCTGACTGGCGGCGCCGCAGGCGGGGCCCAGCAGGCACCCGGCCATGGCGGTGCAGAGGAACTGCAGCGTGACGGAGGAGTAGCCCAGCGGGATACGGATGAAGGCGCCGGCGGCGGTTAGGGCCGCAAACAGCGCGGTACGGGTGAGGATGCGGGTATTCATGGGCGGCGAGTCCTTTCGCGTTTTTTCCATTGTACTCCGCCGCCGCACCGCCGCGCAATAGACAGGAAACATAAAAAAAGCCGTCCGGAGGGGCGGCTTTTTCGCTGCGGTGATAGACGGGGGCTTGCGGTACGGGCGGGGATATAGTAAAATCGAGGGAGAAACCGCGGCGGCGCGGGAGGACAGGAGGGACGGCTATGGAGACGGCACGGTGCAGGGCCTTTGTGGCGGCGGCGGAGACGGGCAGCTTTTCCAAGGCGGCGGAGGCGCTGAGCTACACGCCCTCCGGCGTGAACCAGCTGGTGACGGCGCTGGAGAAGGAGTTCGGGTTCCCGCTGTTCCGGCGGAACACCAAGGGCGTGGCGCTGACGGAGAACGGCGAGCTGCTGCTGCCGGTGATCCGCAAGTTCCTGCGGCAGGAGGATCGTATCTTCGAGCTGTCGGCGGAGATGAACGGCCTGCTTATCGGCAGCGTCAACATCGCGGCGTACTCCAGCATTGCCACCCACTGGCTGCCGGCGGTGATCGGTGCGTTCCAGCGGGACTATCCCCAGATCCACATCAATCTGCTGGAGGGCATCTGGCAGGAGGTGTCCCAGTGGCTGGATGACCGGGTGGCGGATATCGGATTCTTCAGCTATCAGGAGAACATGCCCTATGAGTGGATCCCTCTGGCGGAGGATCCCATGCTGGCGCTGCTGCCGAGAGATCACCCGCTGGCCGGGGCGGCGGTCTATCCGCTGGCCAACTGCGCCACAGACCGGTTCATCATGCCCGCCAAGGGCTGCGATGACGACGTGACGGCGCTGTTCCACCGGACGGGCATCGTGCCCAATGTGCAGTTCACCACCATCGAGAGCTTTTCCGCCATGTCCATGGTGGAGCAGGGGCTGGGGATGAGCGTGATGAACAAGCTTATCACGGAGAAGCGGGTCTGCGACATCGCCATGCTGCCGGTGGATCCCCCGGCATCCATCACGCTGGGCATCGCCCTGCACTCCCGGGCCGATCTGTCTCCGGCGGTGCGGATGTTCCTGAAATATGCCGTGCGGATGCTGACAAAGCATGAAAAAAGTGAAAAAAGAAGACCCACACCTTAGACAGGTGTTCGCAAAACAGGTTTAGACCGAAATTACGATTGTGGCATCTGTCAGACGGGGTTGGTAAACGAGATAACGGGTATTCGGTGCAAAATCTGTGTACCCGTTATTTTTTGCCGTTACGAAAAGCAATAGATTTATTCACAGCGTTCAGGCATAATTGCCTTAGCCTGCTTTCTTCTAACAGCAATGCTTGAAAGTGTTGGAAATGTGTTAGAAAAACGGTGGTGTTCTTTCATTCGGGCAAAAGAAAAAAGTCCCGAAACCCTTACGGTTTCAGGACTTTTTTGGTCCGAGTGTCGAGATTCGAACTCGAGGCCTCTTGAACCCCATTCAAGCGCGATACCAAACTTCGCCACACCCGGATATTCTTGCTGTCTCAAACAGCCTGTTGATAATACCACAGTTCTTTTTCTTTTTCAACCCCCAATTTCAAATTTTTCGCAAAAAAGTTGCAGTTCTTTTTGTTGACAAAGCCTGCGCCGCATGGTAATATATTACTCGCATCTGGCAGCAGGGGCGCTTTTGCATACGGAGAGATGGCTGAGTGGTCGAAAGCACCGGTCTTGAAAACCGGCGATGTGAAAGCATCCGTGGGTTCGAATCCCACTCTCTCCGCCAGTAACTTCATATCTGCGGAAGTACCCAAGTGGCCGAAGGGGCTCCCCTGCTAAGGGAGTAGGCCGTCAAAAGCGGCGCGAGGGTTCAAATCCCTCCTTCCGCGCCAAAACCCCGGAAACTTTGTATTTGCAAGGCTTCCGGGGCTTTCTGCATCCTGCGCAAGTGTTGCCCTGACTTGCCCTAAGTTTGTGTAAAACCTGTTCCGTGGGCTACATTGTGGCTGACAAAGAAGGAGCGCCATCCTTTAGGATGGCGCTCCTTCTTTGCGATGGCGCTCCTTCTTTGTAGCCTGCGCTGTGCTCTAAATGTGGCTTGCCTATTGATACGTCCGGATGATGTTCTCCGCCGCCTCGCGTTTGGAGATGCGCAGATCCATGGCCTGTTTTTCAATGTAGCGGTGCGCTTCCGGCTCCGTCATGCGCAGGCACTCGATCAGCAGCCACTTCGCACGGTTGACAAGGCGTATCTCCTTGATCTTTTCCTCCACCGTGGCCTGCCTCGCCTGCATCTGCCGCATCCGCTCCCGCGTGGCGCAGAGGATGCGCAGGTTCTGCGCCACCATCTGGCGGCTGGTGGGCTTGGACAGCGTGATGACGCCATAGCCTACCACCTTGGCGTACACGTCGTTATACTGGTCGCTTTTTACCAGCAGCAGTACGCCGGCGCCGCTGCCGCTGCAGATGTCAATGGCCAGCCCCATGCCGAAATCGTCCGGCAGCGGCGTGTTGATGAGCACGATGTCGAATTCCGTGTCCGTCAGCTTCCTGCGGGCCTCGCCTACGCTGCGGGCCGTGGACACCGGCCAGTAATCCGTCATAGGGAGCAGTGGCATGACGCTGTCGGTAAAGCTGTCCGAGGCGGTGACGATCAGTACGCTGTATGTTCGTTCCTGAAAGACCACAGACTCCCTCCTTTCTGCCTTGTGCGGGTGTCGGACGGCTTACAGGCGCGTGTAGGCGCGGATCACCGATGCCGGGAGGTGTGCCCTTACGAACGGGCTGGCATCAGCCAGCGCGGCGGCCTCCGCCAGCGAGCCGGGGAGCGTCCGCAGGGCCTTCAGTGCCTCAGCGGGCGCGGTGTAGAGGTTCAGATCCGTCGCAGGCGGCAGCACCAGACCGTTTTCGATGCCGTGCAGACCGGCATGGATCAGCAGGGCATAGGCCAGATAGGGGTTGGCGGTGGCGTCCGCCGAGCGCAGCTCCGCCCGGCGGTTCTCCCCGATAGCGGCGGGGATGCGGATCAACTGGGAGCGGTTCTCCTCCGACCACGTCACATAGCGCGGCGCTTTGTCGTGGCCCAGACGGCGGTAGGACTCCTCGCAGGGGTTAAGGAACAGGGTGATCTCCGCCGCCTTGTCGAGGACGCCGGCAATGACGGCGGCAGGCAGCTCCGTCTGTCCGCTGCCCTGGGCGGAGATATTGATGTGCATGCCGCTTCCGTCCCGGTCCGGCAGGGGCTTGGGGGAGAAGCTGGCGCACAGGCCGTTCTGCGCCGCCGCCGTGCGGACGACGGTGCGGAACGTGACGGCGTTGTCCGCCGCCGTCAGCGGATCGGAGTAGCGGAAGTCGATCTCGTTCTGACCCGGGCCGCTTTCGTGGTGGGAGCACTCGGGCTGGATACCCATCTGCTCCAGCATCAGGCAGATCTCCCGGCGGATATGCTCGCCCTTATCGTCGGGGGCGATGTCCATGTAGCCGGCCATGTCATGGGGGATGGTGGTGTCCCGGCCATGCTCATCGATCTCGAACAGGTAGAACTCCATCTCCGCACCGAAGGAGAAGCGGAAGCCCTTACCGGCGGCATCGGCCACCGCCTTTTTCAGGATGCTGCGGGTGTCCCGCTCAAAGGTGCGGCCATCTGGATAAAAAATATCGCAGAACATCCGCACGACCTTACCCTGCTCCGGCCGCCACGGCAGCTGCACCAGCGTGGACGGATCCGGCCGCAGCAGCAGGTCGGAGCGCGTCTCGCCGCCAAAGCCCTCGATGGAGGAGGCATCAATGGCGATGCCGTATTCAAAAGCACGGCGCAACTCACTGGGCATGATGGCCACATTGTGCTGCCTGCCGTAGACGTTGCAGAAGGCCAGACGGATGAATCTGACATCCTCCTGCCGGACGAACTCCATGACATCTTCCCGCGTATACTTCACGGTTCCACCTCTTTCATTCTTCATTCAGTTTGTAACATACAGCTGCCGGTAGGGATCGGTGCTGTTGGGCGTGACGACGGTGAACGGATGGCGCAGGAGCGCATCGCAGCGCCCGCCGAACAGGCGGCAGAACGTATGCAGATACGGCTCGATCTCCCGCAGCTCGTCCTGAACGGCGGGACGTGCCACGACCTGACCGGGAAACAGGATGTCCCGGCAGTCGGAGCGGAGGAACAGCTTCCCGCCGTGCATGCCGGTGCAGGGGAAGTTGCTGACGATGGGGCGGCTGCCGTCCGTCAGTCCCAGTACGATGATGATGCCGCCGGCCTGATATTCGCCCAGAAAGCTGCCGGCCCGGCCGCCAATGACCATGACGGGCAGCTTGTCGCCGTAGGCCTTCATGTGGATACCGGCGCGGTAGCCCGCATTGCCCGCGACGTAAAGCTCGCCGCCCCGCATGGCATAGCCCGCGGCGTCGCCGATGCTGCCGTGGACGATGATGCGCCCGGCGTTCATGGTGTCGCCCACGGCGTCCTGCGCGTCGCCGCGTACCTCGATGCACGCGCCGTCCAGATAGGCGCCCAGCGCATTGCCGGGCGTGCCCGTGATGGTAAGGCGGTCATGCCCCCGCCCCGCGCCGATGAACCGCTGTCCCAGACAGCCCGTTACCGCAACATCTCCGGCGCAGTCCCGTATGGCCGCGTTCAGCTGCCGGTAGTCCAGCTGGGATGCATCAATATGGGTCATTATAGCACACCTCCGCACATTCTGTACATGAAATTATTCACCGGCATGGGAAATTCCCAATATGGCAAGCTCCCGGTCGGTCATGCCGATGCCCCGGAGCATCAGCCGGTTGCCCCGCAGGGCCTCGATGGAGTTGATGCCCATGCCGCCCATCATCTCCTTGATCTCATGCTTCCATGCCGTCAGCAGGTTCACCAGCCGGCGGCTGCCGCTTTCGATATCCAGCCGTTTGACCAGCTCCGGATCCTGCGTGGCGATGCCCCAGCTGCACCGGCCGGTCTGGCAGGTGCGGCAGAGGTGGCAGCCCAGCGCCAGCAGCGCCGCCGTGCCGATATAGCAGGCGTCCGCGCCCAGCGCCACTGCCTTGACCACGTCCGCCGAGGAGCGGATGCTGCCGCTGACGATCAGTGAGACGCGGTTCCGGATGCCCTCGTCCCGCAGACGCTGATCCACGGCGGCCAGCGCCAGCTCAATGGGGATGCCCACGGCGTCCCGGATGCGGGTGGGGGCCGCGCCCGTCCCGCCGCGGAAGCCGTCGATGGCGATGATATCCGCGCCGCTGCGGGCGATGCCGCTGGCGATGGCGGCGATGTTATGTACCGCCGCCACCTTGACGATCACGGGCTTCCGGTACTCGGTGGACTCCTTCAGAGAGTACACCAGCTGCCGGAGATCCTCGATGGAGTAGATGTCGTGGTGCGGGGCGGGGGAGATGGCGTCCGCCCCCTCCGGTACCATTCTGGTGCGGGATACATCTCCCACGATCTTGGTGCCGGGCAGATGGCCGCCGATACCGGGCTTTGCGCCCTGTCCCATCTTGATCTCGATGGCGGCGCCGGCCTCCAGATACTGCTTGTGTACGCCGAACCGGCCGGACGCCACCTGCACGATGGTGTTTTCGCCATAGGCGTAGAGATCCTCGTGGAGGCCGCCCTCGCCGGTGTTGTAGCAGATGCCAAGCTCCTGCGCCGCCCGGGCCAGACAGACATGGGCGTTGTAGCTGATGGAGCCGTAGCTCATGGCGGAGAACATCACCGGCATGGACAGCTGTATCTGCGGCGGCAGGCGGCAGTCCAGACGTCCGTTTTCATCCCGGCGGATGGTGTCCGGCTTTTCGCCCAGAAACACCCGCGTCTCCATAGGCTCCCGCAAGGGATCGACCGGCGGGTTCGTTACCTGCGAGGCGTTAATGAGCAGCCTGTCCCAGTACACGGGAAAGCGCTTCGGGTTGCCCATGGAGGACAGCAGGACGCCGCCGCTGGCCGCCTGCTTGTAGATCTCCTTGACGGTGTCCTCGTCCCAGTTGGCGTTCTCCCGGAAGGCGCAGTCGCTTTTTTTGACCTTCAGCGCGTGGGTGGGACAGAAGCACACGCAGCGCTGACAGTCCACGCATTTGCTGTCATCGCTGGTCATGCGGCCCCGCTGGCTGTCGAAGGCGTGTACGCCGTGGGCGCACTGCTTTTCGCAGACGCGGCAGGCCGTGCATTTTTCGCTGTCGCGGAGGACCTCAAACTGCGGGTAGATGTAGCCGACTCCCATCAGAACTTCCCCTCCTTTACGCGCACGATCACCGGCTCGCCGCCTGCCGGTGCATAGATGTTCTCCGCATCAGGCTCCATGGCGCGGATAGCCGCCTCCTCGCTGGCGATGTACACCCTGTCGCCCTTTTCGCCCACCACCATGCTGCGCAGCTTCAGCCGGTCGTTGAGGGCCATAAGCCCGCCCTCAAAGCCCAGCACGATGGAAAAGGGCCCGGTGATCAGCAGGCTGGAAAAGACCTTGCGGAGATACAGCAGCTTCTCCTGCTCCTCCGGGGGCCTCCGGGCAATGGTAGACCAGAACGGGGCGGCGATGACGGCGGCCATCTCCTCCAGAGACAGCTTCTGCCGCCGCAGCAGGTAGTCGGCGATGTAGGTGATGACCTCCGTATCCGTCTGGAGGGTACACTTGTAGCCGAACATCTCCATGAAGCGCCGGTTGGCGTCGTAGGAGGAGATCTCGCCGTTGTGGACGACGGAGTAGTTCAGCAGGGCAAAGGGATGCGCGCCGCCCCACCAGCCGGGGGTATTGGTGGGGTAGCGGCCATGGGCCGTCCAGCTGTACGCCTCGTACTCGTCCAGCCGGTAGAAGTACCCCACGTCCTCCGGGTAGCCCACAGCCTTGAAAACGCCCATGTTCCTGCCGCTGGAGAAGACATACGCGCCCTTCATCCGGGTGTTGATGGCCATGACGGTGCGGGTCACGCACTCCTCTTCATCGATCTGCATGGAGGCCAGCACGCTGCGCAGCGGCGTCACGAAAAAGCGCCAGATCAGCGGCTCGCCGGTGATGGCGGGGGTCGTCCGGATGGGGATGCGTTCCAGATGGACGATCTCCATCGTCTCCCGGAGGAAGGCCTCGCAGTTCTTCCGGGCGGTGCGATCCTCCAGAAACATGTGCAGGGCGAAAAAGTCCCTGTACTCGGGGTAAATACCGTAGGCCGCGAAGCCGCCGCCCAGACCGTTGGAGCGGTCGTGCATGGGGCGCATGCTCTCGATGATCTTCTCACCGGTCATCCGCTGTCCGTCTCTTGCGATAACGGCAGAGATCGCGCAGCCCGACGGGATGCGGATCTGGCCCTCCAGCTTGTCCATATCATCAACTCCTAAACTCCAGATGCATAAAAAGAAAAACGGCGGTGCTGTGCAGGCGCAGTACCTCCGTACCTGCAGAACACCGTCGTTCGACTTCAGTATACACCGCGATTTTGGCGCTTTCAATGCGGCAGATTGCAAAAAAATGCTTTTGCGGAATTTTCGTATTCTGTCAGAATGTGAAAAAAACGGTGCCTTTACGTTTTTGCGGTTGACTTTTGAAGCGGTTGGGTGTATATTCGGCCACATTGAGAGACACAGGCGTCTCGGAGGGCGATCCCTCTGCGGCGCAGGTGTCTTTTTTTACTTTTTCTGAAAGGAAGCACGACTATGTTGACTGTACCGGAATACTTCGGAAGCCTGGTTTTTGACAGCCGCGTCATGAAGGCCCGTCTGCCCGCAGATGTATATCGTTCCCTGAAGCACACCATCCAGAAGGGGGCCAAGCTCGACCCCTCCGTGGCCAATGCTGTCGCCGCGGCCATGAAGGACTGGGCAGTCGAGAACGGCGCGACCCACTTCACCCACTGGTTCCAGCCGCTGACCGGTATCACCGCCGAAAAGCACGATAGCTTCATCACCCCCGCCCCCGACGGCCGGGTGCTGATGGAGTTCTCCGGCAAGGAGCTGATCAAGGGCGAGCCGGATGCCTCCTCCTTCCCCTCCGGCGGCCTGCGCGCCACCTTCGAGGCCCGGGGCTACACGGCGTGGGATCCCACCAGCTACGCCTTTATCAAGGGCAAGACCCTCTGTATCCCCACGGCCTTCTGCTCCTACGGCGGCGAGGCGCTGGACAAGAAAACGCCCCTGCTGCGGAGCATGGAGGCCCTCAACAAGCAGGCGCTGCGCATCCTGAAGCTGTTCGGCCACGACGACGTGCGGCGCGTGACCTCCTCCGTGGGCCCGGAGCAGGAGTACTTCCTCATCGACAAGGCCATGTACGACAAGCGCCGCGACCTGATCTACACCGGCCGGACGCTGTTTGGCGCAAGGCCCCCCAAGGGGCAGGAGCTGGACGACCACTACTTCGGCTCCATCAAGCCCCGCGTGGCGGCCTATATGGAGGAGCTGAACGAGGAGCTTTGGAAGCTGGGCATCCTGGCCAAGACGGAGCACAACGAGGTGGCGCCCGCCCAGCATGAGCTGGCCCCCATCTACACCACCACCAATATTGCCACCGACCACAACCAGCTGACCATGGAGATTATGCAGCGGGTGGCCGCCAAGTACGGTCTGGTGTGCCTGCTCCATGAGAAGCCCTTTGCCGGCGTCAACGGCAGCGGCAAGCACAATAACTGGTCCATCGCCACCGACACCGGCATCAATCTGCTGTCCCCCGGCGAGACGCCCTACGAGAACGCGCAGTTCCTGCTGTTCCTTGTGGCGGTGATCCAGGCCGTGGACGATTATCAGGGGCTGCTGCGCGCCGCCGTGGCCACCGCCGGCAACGACCACCGGCTGGGAGCCAACGAAGCGCCGCCCGCCGTGATCTCCGTCTTTCTGGGCGATGAGCTGACCGGCATTCTGGAGGCCATCGAGACGGATACGGCCTACAGCGGCGTGGAGAAGAAAAGGATGAAGCTGGGCGCGGATGTGCTGCCGCGCTTTATCCGCGACACCACCGACCGCAACCGGACCTCGCCCTTCGCCTTCACCGGCAACAAGTTCGAGTTCCGCATGCTGGGCTCCAGCAACTCCATCGCCTGCGCCAATATCATGCTGAACACCGCGGTGGCCGAGTCCCTGCGCCTGTTCGCCGACGAGCTGGAGAGGGCGGACGACCTGCCCGCCGCGCTGCACGATCTGATCCAGCGCACCGTCAAGGCCCACAAGCGTATCATCTTCAACGGCAACGGCTACGACGACGCATGGATCAGGGAGGCCACCGAAAAGCGCGGCCTGCTGAACCTGCGGACAACGCCGGACGCTATCCCCATGCTGCTGCAGAAGCAGAACATGGACATGCTGGTGGCCCACAAGGTCTACACGGAGTCCGAGCTGCGCTCCCGCTACGAGATACAGCTGGAGAACTACTGCAAGACCGTCCGCATCGAGGCGCTGACCATGGTGGACATGGCCCGCAAGGAGATCCTGCCGGCGGTGGAGAGCTATGTCTCCGACCTTGCCGCCGCTGCCGCCGCCAAAAAGACGGTGGACGCGGATTTGCCCTGCGGCTATGAGACGAAGAAGCTGCGCCGCCTGTCCTCGCTGGTGGATACCATCGACAGCCGGGTAGACGCGCTGGAGGAAAAGACGGTCAGACTGGACACGCTCCACGACCTGACGGAGGAGGCGGCCTTTATCCGCGACGAGATCATCCCCGCCATGTCCCAGCTGCGGGCCGCCGCCGACGAGGCCGAGACGCAGACGGCGGCCGGCTGCTGGCCGTTCCCCACCTACGGCGACCTGCTGTTCGGCGTCAAGTAAAATCGAAAGGCGGCACTGCGCTGTGCCGTCACATAACGAGCAGGGCGGCGGGTCATACCCGCCGCCCTGCTGTTCATTCAAGTCATTTCTCCGCGCCCGCCGGTGTCCGCAGCTCCTTGGGCAGCCAGAACTGCCGCCACAGGCAGAACAGGAACAGCAGTCCCCGGAAGCACAGCTCCACGCACATGGCGATCCACGCGCCACGCAGACCCAGCTGCGCGGTGAGGAGCACCGTCAGTGTGATGCGCACGCCCCACATGCTGGCGAAGTTCAGCACGGAGCTGAGCAGAGAGCTGCCCGCTCCCTGAAACACTCCGGCGCACACGATGGCCGCGCCGAACAGCGGCTCGGAGAACACCACGATCCGCAGCACCTCCGTCCCCAGCGACACCACCTCCGCATCGGGGCTGAGAATGCCGATGATCCACGGCGCCAGAACGTACATGGCCGCCGACATCACCGCCATGATGGATATGCCCAGCAGCACCGTGACCCAGCCCAGCCGCGTCACCAGATCCCGCCGCCTGGCGCCCACGCTCTGGCCGATCAGCGTCACCGCCGCGCTCTGCACACCGTAGCCCGGCATGTAGCACAGAGCCTCCGCCGTGACGGCAAAGGAGTTGGCGGCGATGGACACCGTGCCCAGCGGCGCGATGATGCCGGTGGTGACGATCTGCCCGCCGGACATCACCATCTGCTCAATGGCCACCGGGATACCCAGCCGGACGGCCCGCCTCAGCTGCTCCGGTACGAACCGCAGCTTCTCGCTTTTCCGCAGGCCCAGCATGGGGGAGCGCAGCAGGCACGCGCACATGATGCACGCCACCACCACCTCCGCCAGCGCCGTGCCCAGCGCCGCACCGGCCACGCCCAGGTCTGCGCCGGGCAGCGTGAAGCTGCCGATCTGCCGCGAGGGGAAGATGAACAGCAGATTGAATACCACGTCCAGTCCGCACATCAGCACCAGCAGGACGCTGGGCGTCCGCATGTTGCCTCCGGCCTGCAGGAGCGCGGCGGCCAGACTGTTGAGCTGCAGAGCAGGGAGGGACAGGGCGAAGATGAGGAAGTACACGGACGCACCCTGCCAGATGCTCGCCTCCGCCCCCAGCCAGCGGGGGAGACTGCCGGAGACGGCGATGCCTGCCAGTGCCAGCACCAGACCGAAAATCACGCCGATGATCAGACCCTGCCGCACCAGATTGCGGGCATCCCGCTCGTCGCCCGCGCCGATGCGCTGCGCCGTCTGGACGCAGAAGCCCACGGTCAGGGCACGGCACAGACCGCTCAGCAGCCATGTGCTGGAGGCCACCAGTCCGATGGCGGCGCTGGCCTCCCGGCCCAGATGGCCCACCATGGACGAGTCGATATACTGCATGGCGATGGAGGACACCTGCGCCAGAATGGCCGGGATACTCAACTGCAGAGCCAGCAGCGTCTGCTGCCGCAGCGTCAGCTCCTCGCCGCCCCGCAGGGACAGCAGAAGATCTTTTTTCACGGCGCATACCTCCTTTCGTTACAATCGTATCTCCTACTATACCCGCTGCGGCGGGAAAGGTCAAGAGCGGAAAAGCAGCGCCCGCCGTCAGGCGGGCGCTGCTGCGTGTTTTCAGTGGTTTTTTTCGGACGGCCCGTCCTCCGCCGGTTTTTCATGGCGGCGGCAGACCTGCCGGTAGATGAGCAGGCCCACGCCGGCGATGGCCAGCGTGGCGGCGAAGGTGATGGCGGCGAACTGGTAGTTCTGCAGTCCCAGGGCGTTGCCGCCCACGGTGGACGTGATGATGGAGGGCAGCCGTCCCACCGAGGCGATGAGCAGCCACGACGGCCAGCGGAGATCCATCAGCCCCGCGAAGTAGCACAGCAGATCCTTGGGCGTGCCCGGCACGGTGAACACCAGCCACAGCAGCGCCGTCCGCTTGGGGGAGGTCTTGAGGAACGCCAGCTTGTTCAGCTTTTCCTTAGGGAAGAACACCTCCACCAGCGGTACGCCCCATTTCCGCACCACGGCGAATACCGCCACGCTGCCCAAAAACGCGCCCAGCAGGCACAGCACCGTGCCCCATACCGCGCCAAAGGCGTAGCCACCCGCGATCTCCAGCGGCTCGCCGGGAATGACGGCCACCAGCACCTGCAGGAACACCATGCCTGCGTAGGCGGCCATGCCCCAGAAGCCATGATCCGCCACCCACGCCCGGAACACCTCCGGCTCCCGGGCGAAGCGCACCATGGGACGTCCCACGAACCACGCCAGCGCCGCCGACAGCAGGATAAAGATGGCGACAGCGCCGCCGGACAGCAGCTTTTTCTGTTTTTTGGTGAATGTGCGGTGCTGTTTCATGGAACAGATGCCTCTTTCGTTCTTTCGTATGATATGCTCATCCTACCACAAAAACCGGGGGAATATTTGAACAGGAAATGAAGATTTGCTTAAACGCAGGCAGAGAGCCGCCTTGGCGGCTCTCTGCCCAGCTTACCGGATCCCGGCGATGAAGCAGGACGGGTCAACGGCCAGCTGCCGCCTGGCCCACGCCAGCATGTCGCAGGTGTTGACGGCTCCGGTGATGACGCCGGCGCCCCAGTCATCGGCGGTGACGCTGCGCAGGAAATCATCCGGCGCGGCGGTACGCACATAGTAGGGGTGGGCCTCGGCGGAGCCGTCCAGCGCCGCCGCTGCGGCCTTGTCCGTGTAGAAGGACTTGTCCCCGGCCAGAATGGTCAGGCAGTCCTGCACCACATTGGCGGCGGTGGGGAAGCGCCCCGCGCCCTGCCCGAAGAAGCTCTGGCGGCCGATGCGCTCGGCGGTATAGGTGATGAGATTGTAGTTGGCGGGCACGGCGGCCTCCGGCTCGCCGGCGTCCACCAGCGTCGGCTCCACATAGGCGCACACGCCGTTCTCCGCGGCCTCCGCCGCGGCCAGCAGCTTGCACACGAAGCCGTGAGCCTTGAAGGCGGCGATGTCCGACGCCGTGACGGTGCGGATGCCGAAGGTGGGGATAGCCGTCTCGTCCAGCACCGCGTCAAAGGCAATGTTGGCGGAAATGCACAGCTTCCGGCGGATGTCGTCGCCGTCGATGTCGGCGGAGGGATCGGCCTCGGCGTAGCCCAGCTCCTGCGCCTCCTTGAGGATGGCGGGGAAGTCCACGGGGGCCTTGTGCATGGCGTCCATGATGAAATTGGTGGTGCCGTTCATGATGCCGCCCACGGCGCGCACGGTGTCCAGCCGCTTGACCCGGGCCAGATTCACCAGCCAAGGGATACCGCCGCCCACGGCGGCAGTGCACCGCAGGGCCACGCCCTTTTCCTTTGCCAGCGCCGTCAGCTCCTGATAGTAGGCGGCGATCAGCGCCTTGTTGGCCGTGACCACGTTCTTGCCCCGCTCCATAGCGGCGGTGACGTACTCATAGGCCGGGTGCAGCCCGCCCATGACCTCCACTGCCGTGTCGATGGCGTCATCCAGCAGGATGTCGTTGAAGTCGTAGGTGACCAGACTCTCCGGCAGCCCCGCCTTGGGACTGCGCAGCAGCACACGGGAAACGGCGATGTCCTTGCGGCCCTGTGCCAGCTCCAGCACGCCGCCGCCCACCACGCCGAAGCCCAGCAGACCGATGTTCATGGGAATACCCCCCTGTCCTTTGATTTTGCCCCATTGTACCCAGCATCGCCGCCGCTGTCAACAAAAAAATACCTGCGCCCCTTGCGGAGCGCAGGCATGCCGCCTTACTGCATCAGACGCAGGATGTCCGCCTTGGACACCAGCCCGACGGATCTGTTCACCAGCTGCCCGTTCCGGAACACCAGCAGCGTGGGGATGCTCTCAATGCCGAACTGCATGGCCAACGCCGGCTCCGCGTCCACATCCACCTTGACGATCTTGAAGTCCGCCTCGCCGGACAGCTCCTCCAGCACGGGGCCCAGCATCCGGCAGGGCCCGCACCATGCCGCCCAGAAATCCACCAGCACCGGCTTGTCCGCGTGCAGGACTTCCTGCTCAAAACTCTGCGTCGTTGCGTGTACGATAGCCATTACGCGCCCTCCTTTGTGTATCGTTTTCTTTATTATATGTAGGATCCTGCTGCTTATCAGTGGTATTTGCAACAGCTATACGGTTTTTTCCAGACATACCAGCTCCACGCCGGGGATGCCGTTGAACGTACCGGCCACGATGCCCGCCTCGGTGTAGCCCAGCCGGGCGTACAGCGCGCGGGCCGGGGTGTTGCGGGCGTTGGTGTCGATGCGCAGGCAGCTCCGCCCCGTCTCGCGCCCCATGTCCTCGTAGAACCGGACGAAAGCGGTGCCGTAGCCCTTGCCCTTGACGGCGGGATCCACCACCAGCGTGTGCAGCACCAGCACCTGCTCCGGCGGGGCGTCGTCCCGCCACGCGCACTGTGCGTACTGTGCCATCTGGTGATGGTCGATCTTGGCGGCGGCGGTGACGCGGCCCCCGTCCTCCAGCACATACAGCGTTCCGGCGTCCAGCGCGTCCCAGGCCGTCTGCTCCGTGGGGTATACGCCCCGCGTCCAGCCGGTGGTCAGCAGCCCCTGCTCCTCGCGCCGCAGCAGCGCGTCGTAGATGGCCGCCACGGCGGGGATATCGGCGCTTGTCGCTTTTCGTATCATCATGCTCACCTCTCCTGCATTATAGCACCGGCCCGCAGTGCTGTCACCTGCTTTTTCGCGGAAAACCGGCCCTCCGCGCACGGAAGGCCGGTTTTTTCACCTGTACAGCAGCCACACCGCCAGCGCCAGCTGCGCCAGCAGGATGGCGGGCACGCCCCATACGAAGTACCAGTGCTTCGTCTTGTGGCGGAACACCCGCATCCCCAGCAGCGCGCCGACGCTGCCGCCCAGCAGAGGCAGCAGGAACAGCGTCTTCTCCGGTACGCGCCACGCACCCCGCCGGGCCCGGCGCTTGTCCGCGCCGTATACCGCGAACGTAACGAGGTTGATGGCGATGAGCCATACCGCCAGCGCCCCGGCGGGCGTGGTCAGAAGTTCTCCCACCGTCAGTCGGCCTTCCGCAGCTTGCTCAGCTCCACCGCTGTGGCCGTGGCCAGCCGCGCGTTGTTGTACACCAGCTGGATATTGGCGGCCAGACTGTCGCCGCCGGTGATGTCCTTGATCTTGGCCAGCAGGAAGGGGGTGGTGGCCTTGCCGTGGATGCCCTGCGCCTTGGCCTCCTCCACCGCCTCGTCGATGGCCTTGTTGATCACGTCCGCGTCCATGGAGTACGCCTCCGGGATGGGATTCGTCACCAGCATGCCGCCCCGCAGGCCCAGCTCGCGCTTGACATGGAACGCCTCGGCCAGCTGGGCGGGGGTGTCCAGCCGGTAGTCTACGCCGAAGCCGGACTTCCGGGTGTAGAACGCGGGCAGCTCCTCGGTCTGATAGCCGATGACCGGCACGCCGTGGGTCTCCAGATACTCCAGCGTCAGGCCCAGATCCAGAATGGACTTGGCGCCGGCGCACACCACCATCACGGGGGTCTGGGCCAGCTCCTCCAGATCGGCGGAGATGTCCATAGTGGTCTCCGCGCCGCGGTGGACGCCGCCGATGCCGCCGGTGGCGAATATCTCGATGCCCGCCATGGCGGCGATCATCATGGTGGTGGTGACGGTGGTGGCGCCGTCCCGCTTCTCCGCCACCAGAATGGGCAGGTCGCGGCGGCTGGCCTTGGTGACGCCCGCGCCGGTCTTGCCCAGATAGTCGATCTCCTCCGGGGTCAGACCGGCCTTCAGCCGCCCGCCGATGATGGCGATGGTGGCTGGCACGGCGCCGCCCTCCCGGATGATCTTCTCCACGTTCAGGGCCGTCTCCACATTCTGGGGATAGGGCATGCCGTGGCTGATGATGGTGCTCTCCAGCGCCACAACGGGCTTACCGGCCTTGATGGCCTCCTGTACCTCGGGTGCAACGTCCAGATAACGGTTCATATCAATGCTCCTCCTTGTGCAAAATATAATGGATGTTCTCCCAGCTCATGCCGGGGTGGATGGTCTCAGGTGATGTGCAGGCCAGCGCGCCCGCGCCGATGGCCAGCTGCGCCGTCTCCTCCAGCGTTCTGCCGTGGGCGATGCAGGCGGCCAGCGCGGCGGCCACCGCGTCGCCGCCGCCGGTGGCGTTGGCGATCTGTACCCTTGGGCAGGCCACGCGGGCGGTGTGCCCCTGCCGGTCAGCGGCGTACAGCCCGTCGCCGCCAAGGGAGATGTACACCTGCTGCAGGCCCGTCTCCAGCAGCTTCTCCGCCGCTCTGGCCGCGTCGGCGTCTGTCTCGATGGTCATGCCGCTGAGCAGCTCCGCCTCCATGCGGTTGGGCTTCAGCGCCGTCAAGCGGCCCAGCACCGGCTTCAGCTTGGGGGCCTTGATGGTGGACACCGGGTCGGCCAGCAGGGGAGCGGTGCAGTGCTCGCACAGCCAATGCAGCGACGATTCCGGCAGATTTGTCTCCACAACCACCAGATCGGCGTGGTTCATGAAGTCCAGCCGCTGCCGCAGGAAGTCCGGCGTCATGTGGTCGTAGATGGCCATGTCGTTGACGGCCAGCGCCATGTCGCCGTCGCTGTCGTCGATGAACAGGTAGGTGCCGGTGCGCCCGTCGGGGATGACGGCGCTGTGGGTCAGGTCAAGGCCGATGGCGGCGGCGTTTTCCCGCACGCTCTGGGCGAAGCTGTCCTGTCCCAGCACCGTGACCATGGACACCTGCTCGCCCAGCAGGCACAGGTTGTGGGCGATGTTGCGGCCTACGCCGCCCAGCGAGGTGGTGACCCGGCCGGGATTGGAGTCCCGCGCCACCAGCGGCGCATGAGACACCGCGCCGATGTCCATGTTCACGCCGCCCACCACCACGATGTAGGGGTCGGTGCGCAGCAGATAGCCCCGCCCGGCGATGTAGCCCTTCTTCATCAGGCTGGAGATGTGTACCGCCGCGCTGGAGCGGGTGATACCGGCCTTTTCGGCCAGCTCCTGCTGGGAGATCATGGGGTTTTCCCGGATCCACTCCAGAAGCTGGCGCTCCCGCTGGGTCATGGTATCGCCTCCTAAACGAAAATTAAGTTTCTAATCACATGCTTATGATAGCGCGGCGGCGCCGACTTGTCAAGAGGGAAAACTCATCCTTGTAAAAATCAGCAGGGTAGTGTATAATACCATGTCACAGCATGTGACCCGAAATATCAACAGAAAAGGTGAAAGACTATGGAACGAATGAGAATCGCAGCGATCTTCGCCGATCAGAAAGCTCTGGGCGGCAAAGAGGTCACGGTCTGCGGCTGGGCGCGTACCATCCGCGATATGAAGACCTTCGGCTTCATCGAGCTGAACGACGGCTCCTGCTTTAAGAATCTGCAGGTGGTCATGTCCGCCGAGGAGCTGTCCAATTATAAGGAGATCGCCGCGCAGAACGTGGGCGCGTCCCTGATCGTCCGCGGCACCGTAGTGCTGACACCGGACGCCAAGCAGCCGCTGGAGGTCAAGGCCGCCACTATCGAGGTGGAGGGCAAGTCCACCCCGGATTACCCCCTGCAGAAGAAGCGCCACAGCGTGGAATTCCTGCGCACCATCCAGCACCTGCGGCCCCGCACCAATCTGTTTTCCGCCACGTTCCGCGTCCGCTCCGTGGCGGCCTACGCCGTCCACGAGTTCTTCCAGAGCCGGGGCTTCGTCTATGTCCAGACCCCCATCATCACCGGCTCCGACTGTGAGGGCGCCGGCGAGATGTTCCAGGTGACCACCCTCGACCTCAACAACGTACCCAAGACCGAGGATGGCGAGGTGGATTACACCCAGGACTTCTTCGGCAAAAAGACCAGCCTTACCGTGTCCGGCCAGCTGAACGCCGAGAACTTTGCCATGGCCTTCGGCGATGTGTACACCTTCGGCCCCACCTTCCGTGCCGAGAACTCCAATACCCAGCGCCACGCCGCCGAGTTCTGGATGATCGAGCCGGAGATGGCCTTCTGTGATCTGGCCGGCGACATGGACGTGGCCGAGGCTATGATCAAGCACATCATCCGCCGGGTGCTGGAGCGCTGCCCCGATGAGATCGACTTCTTTAACAGCTTTGTGGACAAGGGCCTGCGGGAGCGTCTGGAGCATGTGGCCTCCTCCGACTTCGGCCGCGTCAGCTACACCGACGCCGTGGAGATCCTGAAGAAGAACAACGACAAATTCGACTATAAGGTGGAGTGGGGCACCGACCTCCAGACCGAGCACGAGCGGTACCTGACGGAGCAGGTGTTCAAGAAGCCGGTGTTCGTCACCGACTATCCCAAGGAGATCAAGGCGTTCTACATGCGCCTGAACGACGACGGCAAAACCGTGGCCGCGGCGGACTGTCTGGTGCCCGGCATCGGCGAGATCATCGGCGGCAGCCAGCGCGAGGAGCGTCTGGAGCTGCTGGAGAGCCGCATCCGCGAGCTGGGCATGAAGCCGGAGGATTACTGGTGGTACTGCGATCTGCGTCGCTACGGCTCCTGCCGCCACGCCGGCTTCGGTCTGGGCTTCGAGCGCATGGTCATGTACCTCACCGGTGTCAGCAACATCCGCGACGTGGAGCTGCACCCCCGCACCGTCGGCAGCGCCGAGTTCTGAAAAAATGTTTCCAAAAGGGTCGAAGCTGATGAGCTTCGGCCCTTTTGCGGCTTTTTTCGGGACATCTTCAGGATGTGCCGCAGAAATTACAAAAAAAGGGTAGTAATTTCAGAATGACCCTGCTATAATGATAAACTGCAAGTTCGGCGGATTATCGTTACTATCTGATATAAAATATTAGATATGCTTGTAAAAAGATAGTGATTATATTAGGTACATCTGACAGGAGAAAAAAATGGAAACACAGAAAAAGCGCCGGGGTGACCGCAAGGATGGCCGCCTGCTGCGGGAGCTGGATTCTCTGCACTTCATCACGGGCATCATCTACCCCAACCGCTGCGATAACGAGGCGTATGTCTCCGAGCGCATTGATCTGACCGCCATGAACGCCTATCTGGCGGAGAAAAACCGGACGGAGACGGACTTCCCCTACACCATGTTCCATCTGGTGGTGACGGCACTGCTGAAGGCCATCACCCTGCGGCCCAAGCTGAACCGCTTTATCGTCAACAGCAATTTCTACCAGCGCAACGAGGTGTCCGCCGCGTTCGTGGTGAAAAAGCAGTTTTCCGACAAGGGCGCCGAGGCACTGGCAGTACTGCACAGCCGAGAGGACAACACGCTGGAGGATGTCCATGCGTATATCCGCAAGCAGGTGACGGAATGCCGCAGTGATAAGGTCGATCCGACCACCGGCGTCATGGATTATCTGAACAAGATCCCCCGGTTTATCAGCAAGACCGCTATCCGTATCCTCATGTGGCTGGATAAACACGGCTGGGTGCCGGCGGATATTATCGCCACCGACCCCTACTATAATTCCGTGGTCATCTCCAACCTCGGCTCCATCAAGCTCAAGTGCGGCTATCACCACCTGACCAACTGGGGTACCTGCTCGATGTTCTGCATCATCGGCGAGAAGAAGCTGTCGCCGTTTTTTGACGCGGACGGCAGTGTGAGCATGCGGGAGACACTGGAGCTGGGCTTGACCATTGATGAGCGTCTGGCGGACGGGTACTACTACTCAAAGTCCGTGCGCCTGCTGAAGTATCTGCTGGAGCACCCCGAGGAGCTGGAAAAACCGTTGAAGGAGGAGGTACAGTATGAGTGAAGTAAAGACCCCGTGGAAGGACTATATGGGCGATGTTCCCATGCATCTGGACTATTTTCAGGGCAGCATGTTCGACGCCGTGGAGCGCATGGCCGACATGTATCCCAACAGCATCGCCTTTGATTTTATGGGCCGCTCCGTCACCTACCGCAAGATGGTGCAGGAGATCGAGAGGTGTGCCAAGAGCCTGAAGACGCTGGGCGTCCGGGTGGGCGACAAGGTGACGATCGCCATGCCCAACTGCCCGCAGGCCATCTATATGTTCTACGCCGTCAATCTGGTGGGCGGCATCGCCAACATGATTCACCCCCTGTCGGCGGAGAAGGAGATCGAATTCTATCTCAACGCCTCCGAATCCACCACGGCCATCACGCTGGATCAGTTCTACAACAAGTTCGAGCACATCCGCCAGAACACCGGCATCATCAACATCATCATCGCCTCCGTGAAGGACGAGCTGAGCCGCACCATCCGCGCCGGCTACATGCTCACCGAGGGCCGCAAGATCCAGAAGATCCCCGATGACGCCCCCGTGATCCGCTGGAAGGAATTCATGGACATGTCCCGGTACTGCTTCTATAAGAACTACCGGGTGGAGCGGAGCTTCGACGATCCCGCCGTTATCCTGTACTCCGGCGGCACCACCGGCACCACCAAGGGTATCGTGCTGACCAACGGCAACTTCAACGCGCTGGGTCAGCAGATCATCGCCACCAACCCCATGTTCCGTCCCGGCGACAGGATGCTGGCGGCCATGCCCCTGTTCCACGGCTTCGGTCTGGGCGTGTGCGTCCACTCCATGCTGTCTCAGGGCGGACGCTGCATTCTGATCCCCCGCTTTACTGCCAAGAGCTACGCCAAGCAGATCGTGAAGTACAAGTGCAACTTCATTGCCGGCGTCCCCACGCTGTATGAGGCGCTGCTGCGCTTGCCCAGCATGGACAACGCCGACCTCAGCAGCCTGAAGGGCGTGTTCTCCGGCGGCGACAGCCTGTCCATCGAGCTGAAGAAGAAGTTCGACAAGTTCCTGTATGACCACAAGGCCGTCATTCAGGTACGGGAGGGCTACGGCACCACTGAGACGGTGACGGCCTGCTGCCTGACCCCCACCAATATCTATAAGGAGGGCTCCATCGGCCTGCCGTTCCCCGATACCTACATCAAGATCGTCAAGCCCGACACCGACGAGGAGGTGCCCTACGGCGAGGAGGGCGAGATCCTGCTGGCCGGCCCCACCGTCATGAAGGGGTACATGAGCAACCCCGAGGAGACCGCCAAGACCCTGCGTAAGCACGCCGACGGCCTGACGTGGGTGTACACCGGCGATCTGGGCAGCATGGACGAGCAGGGCTTCATCTACTTCAAGGGCCGCGCCAAGCGCATGATCATCTCCTCCGGCTACAACGTGTACCCCGGCCAGCTGGAGAATATTCTGGACGCCCACGAGAAGGTGCAGATGAGCTGCATCATCGGTGTGCCCGATGCCTATAAGATGCAGAAGGTCAAGGCCTTCGTCATGCTGAAGCCCGGCGTCCCCGCCGACGACAACACCAAGCAGGAGCTGCTGGCCTACTGCCGCAAGCACATCGCCAAGTACGCCATGCCCTACGACATCGAATTCCGGGACGAGCTGCCCAAGACGCTGGTGGGCAAGGTGGCCTACCGTGTGCTGGAGGACGAGGAGAAGGCGAAGCTGGCCGCCCGGCAGACCGAGGCGTAACGCCCCGCGCAGTACAGAAAAAAGGAGGCTGACCCCATGGAAAAGGAACTGAAACGGCACTATATGCTGATTGTGGACTTTCTGGGCCACGTTCTGGGCCCGGATTACGAGATCGCCCTGCATGAGCTGAACGACGACTCCAACGAGATCGTCGCCATCGCCAACGGCGAGCTGACCGGCCGCCATCTGGGGTCGCCGCTGAGCAATAAGATGCTGGAATATGTGGCCGGCAATCTGTACGAGACGCAGAACTATGTGCTGAACTTCGAGTCGGTGTCCGCCACCGGCAAGACCATGTGCTCCAACTCCATGTTCATCAAGGGCCGCTCCGGCGAGCTGGCGGGCCTGCTGTGCATCAACTTTGACGCCAGCCGGTACGAGGAGCTGTCCCGCCGGGTCATGGAGCTGTGCGGAGGCGGCGCAAAGCGCGGCGTGCCCAGCGGCACCCGGCTCATCGCCGACGGCAACGACCCGGTGGAGACGCCGGTGCGCAGCGGCTATCCCACGTCCATCGCCGGCGCCACGGCCAGCATCGTCTCGCAGGTGGTGGAGGACTATCCGGTGGAGGTGGATCGCCTGACGCAGGATGAGAAAATGGAGATCATGGACATCCTGAACCGCAAGGGCGTATTTCTGCTGAAGGGCTCCGTCAGTTATGTGGCGCAGGCGCTCCACAGCTCCGAGGCCAGCATCTACCGATATCTGGGCAAGCTGAACAACAAATAAGCACAAAAAGTAAGCCCGGCGGCTGTGCCGCCGGGCTTACTTTTTTTGGCAGCGGGAGCCGTTATCGGACGCAGTTTTTTCCGCTTTCCCGTGTCCGCATCCGAAGGGCTGTGCCGTTATATAGAGTGATGGCGCACACGGCGCGTCTGTGGTACAATGCAGATAAAACGGACACGGAGGGGGTGAAGGAATGCTCCTTTACACACAGGTCATCGGCGACCCGCAGCAGAAACGGCTCTTTGAGGACGTATACGCCGCCTATCGGGGACGGATGCTGGCGCTGGCCCGCCGCAGGCTGCGTACACCGGAGGACGCCGAGGACGCGGTGCATCAGGCGTTCCTCTCTCTGGCGGAGCACTTTCACCGGTTGGCCCGACTGCCCCGCCCGGAGCTGGAGGCGTACCTCACGGTGGTGGTGGAGCGCAAGTGCATCGACCTCCTGCGGCAGCAGGCGCGGCTGTCCGGCACGCCCTTTGACGAGACGCTGCCGCTGGTGACGCCGCCGCCCTGCGGCGATACGCTGGCGGACGCCATGGGACGCCTGCCGCCCCGTTACCGGGAGGCGCTGCTGCTGCGCCACGCCTGCGGCTATTCCACCCGGGAGACGGCGGCGCTGCTGGAGTTGTCCTTTGCCGCCGCCCAGAAGCTGCTGTACCGGGCGCGGGACGCCTTGCGCGCAGAATTGGAAAAGGAGGCGATATCCCTATGAGCATCACAATCACCGACACGGCGCTGCGTCAGGCGGCGCGGAAGCTGGCTTGCCAGTTGGCCGCCGCCCTGCCGGAGGAGGACACCGTTTTCTCCGCCGGGTTCGGGGGACGGATGGCCCCGCTGCTCCGCCGTCAGAAGCGCCGCCGCACGGTGCGGCTGGTGCGGCAGCGGACAGCCGCCGCGCTGCTGGCCGTGGTACTGACCTTCGGCGCGGTGTTGGCGGTCAGCCCTGCGGCGCGGGCCGCCGTGAGCCGCTGGCTGCGCCAGATGACAACGGCCGTCACCGCCTACCGCTTCCCGGCGGAGCAGAGCGCCGGGACATGGACGGGAAACGGCCCCACATGGCTGCCGGAGGGCTATGTAATGGATTCTGACTTTACAGGCGGCGACGGCGTTCGCACGGTGCGGTACACCTCGCAGCAGGGTGATGTCCTGCTGGCGGCGGTGGGCTTCCGCAGCGACCGGATAGTCTCCATGGAGGTGCGCAGCCACCGGACGGCGGGGCTGTCCGACATCCTCACCGGCCAGCGCCCCCAGGGCGAACCGGGAGAGCCGGAGGGGTACGACATCACGGAGGTGCAGGTGCAGGGCCGGGACGCCCAGCTCTACCGGTTCCGCCATCTGCCCGATGAGCGCGCCGCCAGCGTGTACAGCGTGCTGTTCTATCTGGACGGCGGCTGGGCGCCGTTCTATCAGGTGGCCATACCGGAGCAGGGGCGGCTGCTGGTGTGGGTGGACGAGGACGCCGGACAGGTATTCCTGCTGTTCGGCACCCCGGGACAAGAGGCGCTCTGCCGCATGGCGGAGAGCATGTATGAGGAAAGGAGCAACGCATGAAGAAATTTACGCTGCTGGCGGCGCTGCTGCTGGCGGTGCTGCTGCTGGCACTGGCTCTGACCGCCTGCGGCAGGCAGGCGGAGGAGGACGACGGGAAGGTGGTCTATCTCCCGCTGTGGATGGAGCCGTATTCCGTGGTGTACTACGACGCCGACCTGAACCGCACCGTTGCGGAGGGCGGCGACCTGACGGAGGAGGAAATCGGCAGCCGGGAGGATATTCAGGCGGTGGGCATGTACGGCAGCGAGCCGGCGGAGCCGGACACCAAGGTGGAGTACGACCTTCACGGCTTCCTGCAGAACATCTATTACAGGACGCCGGACGGCGCCGGCTGGCAGTTGGAGCGCCCTCACGATTGACAAAGCAGATACCGAGAACGGATACACGGAACGGCCGCCTCTGGGCGGCCGTTCCGTGTATAAACCCCCGCATCCTGCGCATCCTACCGGAGAAAAGGAGGCGCGGAGCATGACAGATGAGACAAAGGAAACCAGGTCGTCGGCGGACGGCGGCGACGGGCAGGAGCAGTCCTCCCCGGCCATGCAGCAGATCGTGGACATGGGCTCGTCCGTGGTGAAGAACCGCCACGGCACGGTGCATTGCCTGACCATCGTGGGACAGGTGGAGGGTCACATGGTGCTGCCCAACAACACGAAAAGCACCAAATACGAGCACGTCCTGCCGCTGCTGGCGTCGCTGGAGGAGTCGGACGACGTAGACGGCCTGCTGCTGCTTTTGAACACGGTGGGCGGCGACATCGAGGCGGGGCTGGCCATCGCGGAGCTGGTGGCGGGCATGCGCCTGCCCACGGTGACGCTGGTGCTGGGCGGCGGCCACTCCATCGGCGTGCCGCTGGCGGTGTGCGGCAAGGAGACGTTCATCGCCTCCAGCGCGTCCATGACCATCCACCCGGTGCGCATGTCCGGCACAGTCATCGCCGCGCCGGAGACGTACCGCTACTTTGAGCGCATCCGGGAGCGCATCGTCAGGTTCGTGGCGGCCCACAGCCATATCAGCGAGGAGCGGTTCCGCCAGCTGATGCTGGCCACCGGCGACATGGCCAACGACGTGGGCACCGTGCTGTACGGGGAGGAGGCGGTGACGCTGGGCATCATCGACCATGTGGGCAGTCTGTCCGACGCGCTGGACAGCCTGTACCGCCAGATGGATCGGCGGCGTGCGGAATAGGGCAGGGGGGGACGGTGCGCCGCCCCCTCCGCTTTTTTATTTTTTCCGGTCAGGCGAAAAGAAAAAGTTGGCGAAAAGTCTTGCATTCGATACTTTGAGAGCATATAATACAAAGGTTAGTGAATTTATACCCGAGAGAAAGGGGTCTTACCTTTGCAGAACGAGAAATTGAGAAATGTGGCCATCATCGCCCACGTCGACCACGGCAAGACCACGCTGGTAGACCAGATGCTCAAGCAGGGCGGCGTCTACCGCGAGAATCAGGAGACGGTGGAGCGCGTTATGGACTCCAACGATCTGGAGCGTGAACGCGGCATCACCATTCTGGCTAAGAACACCGCCATCCAGTACGGCGACACCAAGATCAACATCGTGGACACCCCGGGCCACGCCGACTTCGGCGGAGAGGTGGAGCGCATCCTGAAGATGGTCAACGGTGTCATCCTGCTGGTGGACGCCGCCGAGGGCCCCATGCCCCAGACCCGCTTTGTCCTCAGCCGTGCGCTGGAGCTGGGTCACCGTGTCATCGTGGTCATCAACAAGATCGACCGGCCCGACCAGCGCATCCACGAGGTCATTGACGAGGTGCTGGAGCTGCTGCTGGATCTGGACGCCACCGACGAGCAGCTGGACAGTCCCATGCTGTTCTGCTCCGCCCGCAACGGCACCGCCAGCTACTCCCCTGACGTGGTGGGCACTGACCTGAAGCCGCTGTTCGACACCATTCTGGACTATATCCCCGCGCCGGAGGCCGATTTGGATCAGCCGTTCCAGATGCTGGTCAGCGCCATCGACTACAACGAGTTCGTGGGCCGTATCGCCATCGGCCGCGTGGAGCGCGGCGTGCTGAAGCAGAATCAGGAGATCGCGGTGTGCAACTACCACGATCCCGACGCCCCGGCCAAGAAGGCCAAGGCCGTCAGCATGTACGAGTTCGCCGGTCTGGGCAAGGTGCCCATCACCGAGGCCACGGCGGGCAATATCATCGCCATGTCCGGCATCGGCGACATCACCATCGGCGACACCATCTGTGCGCCGTCCTGCGTGGAGCCGCTGCCCTTCGTGAAGATCAGCGCTCCCACTATGGAGATGACCTTCTCCATCAACGACTCCCCCTACGCCGGGCGCGAGGGCAAGTTCGTCACCTCCCGCCAGCTGCGGGAGCGGCTGTTCCGCGAGACGCTGAAGGACGTGTCCCTGCGGGTCACGGAGATCGAGGGGGCCACCGATGCCTTCAACGTGGCGGGCCGCGGCGAGATGAGCCTGTCCATCCTCATCGAGACGATGCGCCGGGAGGGCTACGAGTTTCAGGTGTCGCCGCCCCGCGTGCTGTACCAGACCATCGACGGCAAGAAGTGCGAGCCTATCGAGCGGCTGGTGGTAGACATACCCGGCGAGAGCGTGGGCGCGGTCATCGAGAAGCTGGGCAGCCGCAAGGCGGACATGCTGGAGATGACCCCCGTGGGCAGCCGCATGAAGATCGAGTTCCTGATCCCCAGCCGCGGCCTGTTCGGCTATCGCAACGAGTTCCTGACGGACACCCGGGGCGAGGGCATCATGGCCAGCATATTTGACAGCTACGCCCCCTATAAGGGCGACCTTACCCGCCGGAACACCGGCTCTCTTGTGTCCTTCGAGACGGGCGAGAGCGTGGGCTACGGCCTGTTCAACGCGCAGGAGCGCGGCGCTCTGTTCATCGGGCCGGGCGTGCCGGTGTACGAGGGCATGATCGTGGGCGTCTCCCCCAAGCAGGAGGATATCACGGTCAACGTGTGCAAGAAAAAGCAGATGACCAATATGCGCGCTGCCGGTTCCGACGAAGCGCTGCGGCTGGTGCCGCCCCGGAAGATGAGTCTGGAGCAGTGCCTGGAGTTCCTGGCGGACGATGAGCTGCTGGAGGTCACGCCCAAGAGCCTGCGGATGCGTAAGACCATCCTGAACCACGAAAAGCGGATGAAGGCCACCCACGGCGGCAAGAAAAACTGAACGACACCCCTCAAAACCTCGCAAAAGACCGGCTCCGCCGGTCTTTTGGCTTACATGCGGTATTTCAGGTGCGGCCCGCTGGGCCCGCCGCCTGCTTGTATCTCTGGGATATTCCGCGCCAACAGGCGCGTAAGAATCATCGCGGCGGCGCCGTTCACCAACTGGTTGTGCGGAAAGCTGTTCCGCTAAAAAAGCAGCCTGTCCGACGGACAGGCTGCTTTCTGCATCATGCGCGGGGAGAGGGGACGAACAGCAGATTCAGATCCGCCTGCGTGGGCATACCGTTCAGCGCGGCGCTGTCGCTGTACTGCCACATGTCGAAGGCGTAGTAGAAATCCGGATAGTCGTTGTAGTCCGCCACCCACAGAGCGTAGTCCGCCAGACGGCTCAGGTCATAGCGGTAATAGCCCTGCTGGCGGTTGAGATAGATACCGGCGGGATACCCGGCGGATTCCACCACGCCGCAGAAGGCGGCGGCGCACTCCGTCAGATAGCCGTTGTCGTTGTCCTTGGTGCGGGAATCGTCGGCGAACACCGGCTCCCAGTCGAAGTAGACCGGCAGATCCAGCTGCTGCCCGTCCAGCAGGCGCAGGACATGGGCAGCCTCGGCAGCGGCCTCCTGCACCGTCACGGCCTGTGAGAAGTAGTACACGCCCACGTCGATCCCGGCGGCCCGTGCGCCCCGCAGATGACTGGTGAAGGAACCGTCCGTCCGGAGCGCGCCCTTTGTATAGCCGGTATAGCCGATGCGGAGGATGGCGAAATCCACACCCTGCGCCGCCAGCCGCTGCCAGTCCACGCCGGCCTGATAGTCGGACACGTCCACGCCCATGCGGACAGTGCCGGTCATGCCGGTGTAGCGGAGGGCTCCGTCCTCCTCGCGGGTGAAATCCTCGGCGGTGAAGGGATTCACCGGCAGGTTTTCGTGGGGCGTCAGCCACACCATGTTGGCCCCGTCGTTGACATAGACCTGCCCCGCGTGGGGATCAGGCTCCTCGACGGTGCGGGGTTGGCGGGGCAGCAGACTCAGCACCACGGGAATGGCGACGGCCAGCGCCGCCAGCAGTATCACCAGCGGCAGCAGCCGTCTGCGCCGTCTCCTGCGGCGCCGGCGGCGGGGGCGTACAGCGGTAGCTTCCATTGCTTCACCTGCTTTCTCGTTGAAACACATGGATGTCAAAGGCGATGCGGCAGTCCATCGTGTCAAGTTTACATAATCTTTCAACGCCGCTTTTCGGCGTCTTCCAGCAGTAGGGGGTCATGCCGAACAGCGCCTGAATGTCGGCGGCGCTGTCCAGATGGATGACATCCTCCACATGGCGGATGTCGACGTAGCGGAAGCCGTCGTAGGGCGTCTCCTTCACCTCGTTGGGGTAGGGATGGTCATAGAGCACCTGCTTCATCTCCCACAGATGCATGGCGGAGGGGACGACATACAGAAAGTGTCCCTCCGGCCGCAGCACCCGGCGGAATTCCTCGATGGCCAGCGGGGAAAAGCAGTTGAGCAGCAGGTCGATGCTGCCGTCCGCCGCCGGCAGGCGGTAGGAGGAGGCCACGGCGAATTCCACGTTTTTCTCCCGCTTGGCCGCCAGCCGCAGGATGAACTTGGAGATATCCGTGCCGGCCATCCGGGGCGCTTTTCCGGCGGCGCACAGAGCCTGATAAATGGCGGCGGTGTAGTAGCCCTCGCCGCAGCCGCTGTCCAGCACCGCCGGGGCTGGGCCGGTCAGAGAGACGGTGAGTCGACATAACGCATCGCGCAGCGGGGCGTAGTAGCCCTTGGAGAGGAAGGCGCTGCGGGCGGCGGCCATGGCCTTGTCGTCGCCGGGCGCCTTGGAGTGCTTCCGGTTCACCGGGAGCAGGTAGGTGTGACCCTCCTTGGCGATGTCGAAGGTGTGCCCGTCGGGGCAGCGGTAGACGCCGTCCTGACGGGTCAGGGGCGCGGCGCACAGGGGACAGACGAACAGACTGGTCATAGGCCGTGCCCCTCCGGCAGCGTCACGTCATGGATCCAGCGGCCCCTGCGGATGCGGTACCAGCACAGGGGGCACTTCAGCAGGGACTCCGCCTGAATGGCGGCGGCCACCCACCAGTAGGAGGCGTCCAGCACCAGCGCCAGCAGCGCCGTCAGGGGCAGGGCCAGCAGCCACTGGGGGGAGATGTCCAGCGCGGCGGAGCAGAACACGTCGCCGCCCGCGCGGAGCACGCCGGTGACGGCGGTGATGGAGTAGGCGTGCAGGGGGATGGAGGCAAAGCCGGTGACGGCCAGCGCCGCGGCGATCTCCGCCGTCTGGCCGTACAGCTCAAACAGCGGGAAGACGATGGGCTGGAACAGCAGCGGCACCAGCGCCAGCGCGGCCACGGCCAGCGCGACGCCCACCAGTATCGTGACCCACAGCAGGGTATGGCTCAGCTCCAGCACCTCCTCGTGGCTCCTGCCCTCGCCGATGGCCTTGCCCACGATGACGGCGGTGGCGGCGCCCAGGCCGAAGCATACCACCAGAAACAGGCGGTTCAGATTGCCCATGACGGCGTAGGCCGCCAGATACTCCACGGAGATGACGGTGTAGCCCAGGATCACCGTGAGCATGCTGTTGCCCAGTCCCCACGCGATCTCATTGAGCAGCACGGGGGAGGAGTATTTGATGAAGCGGCGGCACATCTCCCAGCCCGGGCGGAAGAAGGCCCGCAGCCGCAGGGGGATGGTCTTGCTGCGCAGGGCGCAGAACAGGCACACGGCGAACTCCGCCACGCGGCTGAGCAGCGTGGCCACGGCGGCGCCCTCCACCCCCAGCATGGGGAAACCCGCCTTGCCGAAGATCAGCAGGTAGTTCATGCTGGTGTTGATGACGGTGGACATGCCGAACAGCTTCATGCCGAAGGCGGAATTTTCCACGCTGCGCTGGGCGCTGACGTAGATGGAGGACAGCATATTGAACACATAGGAGAACCCGATGACCCGCAGGTACGGCGCGCCCAGCAGCGACAGCTCGTGCTTGTTGCTGAGCAGATCCATGATCTCCACAGGCCAGAGGAAGAAGGCGGCGGCCAGCACGGCGGCGATGCCCACGCCCAGATAGGCGGCCACGCCCATGGCACGGCTGATGCTCTCCAGATCCTTTTTGCCCCAGTACTGGCTGATGAGGATGCCCACGCCGGACTGGACGCCGAACACGATGGAGATCAGCAGGAACACCGGCACGTTGGCGGTAGTGACGGCGGCCATCTCCTTGTTGCCCAGCTGGCTGACCATCAGGGTGTCGATGAGACCCAGCGAGAACGTGATAAGATTTTGCAGGGCGATGGGGGCGGTGAGCCGCGCCAGATAGCGGTAAAAGCCCTTGTCGCGTTGGAGTGCTTTCAGCATAGCGGTGTACCTCTTACAGCATGGGGAAGCGGGCGGCCTGATGGGCCTTCAGCGCGTCATACAGGGCGTCCACGTCCGATGTGGTGTTGTCGGGGGAGAAGGAGATGCGGATGACGCCGGCGGCGGTGCGCCTGTCCAGCCCCAGCGCCGACACGACATGGCTGGCCTTGCCCTGATGGCAGGCGGAGCCGGCGGAGATGCAGATGCCCTGCGCCCCCAGATCGGTGACGATGTTGGCACTGGGGTAGCCCGCCATCGACACCGCCAGAATGTGGGGCGCCGTGCCTGCCGCCACCGGCGCCATGCCGGGGATGGTCAGCAGCTTCTCCCGGCAGTAGTCCCGCAGGGCGGCCATGTGGGCGATCTTGGCGTCATAGCCCGCAAGCCGCAGCTCCACCGCCTTGGCGAAGCCCGCGATCTGGGCGGTGGCCTCTGTACCGGAGCGCAGGCCCCGCTCCTGCCCTCCGCCGGGCAGCAGGGGCCGCACGTTGCGGAACCGGTCGGAGATGTACAGCGCGCCCACGCCCTTGGGTCCGCCCAGCTTGTGGGCGGACAGGCTCATCATATCCACGCCCCACGCCTCCGGGTCGCAGGGCACCTTCAAAAAGCCCTGTACCGCGTCGCAGTGCAGCAGGGCGCGGGACTTCCGCTCCCGCAGGAGGCGGGCGGTTTCCGCCACGGGGAAGATGCAGCCCGTCTCGTTGTTCACCAGCATCATGGACACCAGCACCGTGTCCTCCCGCAGGGCGGATGCCACCTGCTCCGCGGTGACGTGCCCGGTGCGGTCTGGTTTGAGGTAGGTGACCTCATAGCCCTGCTGCGCCAGCCAGCGGCATGGCTCCAGCACGGCGCTGTGCTCCACGGCGGTGGTGATGATGTGCTTGCCGGTGTGCCGTCCCTGCCAGACGGCGGCCTGTATGGCCCAGTTGTCCGATTCCGTGCCGCAGGAGGTGAAGTACAGCCGCTCCGGCGGGCAGTGCAGCGCCCCGGCGACGACGGCGCGCCAGCTCTCCACGGCCTTTTTCATCTCCTGCCCGGCGGGGTACTGGGAGGAGGGATTGCCGAAGTGCCGGGTCAGCACCTCATACATGGCGTCCGCCACGGCGGCGGGTACCGGCGTGGTGGCGGCGTTATCCAGATAGATCATGGGAAAAACCTCTCAATTTCATTGGCCGGAGGACTTGCCACCGGCGTAAGTATCCAGTATAATAAAGCGTTACCACTTATTATACCGACATTCGACGGAAAGTGCAAGGAGAATCCCATGCTGGCAGCGATTTACACATTAGGCTGTAAGGTCAATCAATACGAAACGCAGGCCATGGAGCAGGAGCTGGTGCGCCGGGGCCATACGCTGGTGCCCTTTGACCAGCGGGCGGACGCCTATATCGTCAACACCTGCTCCGTCACCGCCGTCAGCGATAAGAAATCACGGCAGATGCTGCGGCGGTGCCGGAAGCTGAACCCGGAGGCGGTGGTGGCCGCCTGCGGCTGTTATGTGCAGACCCACGCGGAGGAGGCGGCGGGGCTGGACGTGGATCTCGTCGCCGGCACCGGCGACCGGATGGCCTTTCTGGATCTGCTGGAGCAGGTGACCCGGGAGAAGCAGGTGACGCTGCTGGACGATGCCCTGAAGCGCCGGACATTCGAGGTGCTGCCCGCCGGCGGCATGGCCGAGCGCACCCGCGCCATGCTGAAGGTGGAGGACGGCTGCGTCAACTTCTGCACCTACTGCATCATCCCCTACGCCCGCGGCCCGGTGCGCTCTCTGCCCAAGGCGGAGGCGGTGGCCCAGACGGAGCAGCTGCGCCGCGAGGGCTATCGGGAGCTGGTGTTCACCGGCATCGAGATCTCCAGCTGGGGCCACGATCTGAAAAACGGCGAGACGCTCATCGATCTTCTGGAGGCGGTGTCCGCCGCCGCGGGGGACATGCGGCTGCGTCTGGGCAGTCTGGAGCCCCGCACCATCACGGAGGATTTCTGCCGCCGCGCCGCCGCACTGCCTAACCTGTGTCCCCACTTCCACCTGTCTCTCCAGTCCGGCTGCGACGATACGCTGAAGCGGATGAACCGGAAGTACGACACGGCCCGGTTCCGGGAGTCCGTATCCCTGCTGAACCGATACTTCCACCGCCCCGCCGTCACCACCGACCTCATCTGCGGCTTTCCGGAGGAGACGGAGGAGGAGTTCGCCCAGACGCTGGCATTTATCGAGTCCTGCGGCTTCGCGGCCATGCACATCTTCCCCTACTCCATCCGCCCCGGCACCAAGGCGGCGGCCATGGCGCAGGTGCCCCCGGCGGTGAAGGAGGCCCGCGCCGCCCGGGCGGGACAGGTGGCGGAGAAGCTGCACCGCGCCTATCTGGCGGGCTGCGTGGGCCAGGTCTACCCGGTGCTGTTCGAGCAGCCCAAGGACGGCCGCTACACCGGCCACGCCCCCAACTACATGGAGGTGGCCGTGGCGGCGGATGGATTACATAACATTATAAGAGACGTAAAGATCGTTAGAACAGACGGAGAAATACTATTAGGAGAGTTGACATAATGCATCACTTTTTCGCCTACATCGACCGTATGCGCTACATTGAACGCTGGGCGCTGATGCGCAACAGCGTCCGGGAGAATATTCAGGAGCACAGCCATCAGGTGGCGGTGCTGGCTCATGCGCTGGCGGTGATCCGCAACGAGCTGTTCGGCGGACAGGTGGACACCGGCGCGGTGGCCGCTGCGGCGCTGTACCACGACGCCGGGGAGATCCTCACCGGCGACATGCCCACCCCCATCAAGTACTTCAATCCCGAGATACGGGAGGCCTACCGCAAGGTGGAGGAGGTGGCGGACGAGAAGCTGCTGGACATGCTGCCGCCGGAGCTGCGGCCGGTCTACGAGGATATCCTGCGCCCCGCCGACCCGGAGGTAGAGGAGCTGGTGAAGGCGGCGGACAAGCTCAGCGCCCACATCAAGTGTCTGGAGGAGCTGAAGGCCGGCAACGAGGAGTTCCGGCAGGCGGCGCGGCAGACGGCGCAGGCGCTGGAAGGCTACGATATGCCGGAGCTGCAATATTTCCGTGAGCACTTTTTAGGCTCGTTCCAGCTGACGCTGGACGAGATGGAGTAATTTTTTCAAGAGGAGTGACGACTATGAAGGCCATCGTAACAGTGGTGGGAAAGGATCAGGTGGGTATCATCGCCGGTGTGTGCAACACGCTGGCGGCGTATCAGATCAATGTGCTGGATATCAGCCAGACCATTATGGAGGGCTACTTCACCATGATGATGGTGGTGGATCTGACCCTGTGCCGGGAGCCGTTCGACAAGCTGCGCGCCGCCCTGCGGGAGTACGGCGAGGGGCGCGCTCTGTCCATCCGCATCCAGCGGGAGGACATCTTCGACGCCATGCACAAGCTGTAAGAGGGACGCGCCATGCTGAATCTGCAAAACATTTTTGACACCATCGACATGATCGACAAGCAGCATCTGGACATCCGCACCATCACCATGGGCATCTCCCTGCTGGACTGCGTCAGCGAGGACGCGGGCCGCTGCTGCGACAAAATTTACGACAAGATCTGCCGCCGGGCGGAGAAGCTGGTGCGCACCGGCGAGGATATCGAGAGCGAGTTCGGCATCCCCATCGTCAACAAGCGCATCTCCGTGACGCCTATGGCGCTGGTGGCCGGCGGCTGCGATACCGAGGACTATGTGCCCTTCGCCCTTACGCTGGATCGGGCGGCCCATACCTGCGGCGTCAACTTCATCGGCGGTTATTCCGCGCTGGTGCAGAAGGGCTTCGCCAAGGGCGACGAGCTGCTGCTGCGCTCGATTCCGCAGGCACTGGCCCAGACGGAGCTGGTGTGCTCCAGCGTCAACGTGGGCAGCACCAGGGCGGGCATCAACATGGACGCTGTGGCCCGCATGGGCCGCATCATCAAGGAGACGGCCCACCTGACCCGGGCGCGGGACGGTCTGGGCTGCGCCAAGCTGGTGGTGTTCTGCAACGCCGTGGAGGACAACCCCTTCATGGCCGGCGCGTTCCACGGCGTGGGCGAGGCGGACAGCGTCATCAACGTGGGCGTGTCCGGCCCCGGCGTGGTGTACCACGCCCTGCAGTCCTGCAAGGGCCAGCCCTTCGATGTGGTGGCGGAGACCATCAAGAAAACGGCGTTCCAGATCACCCGCATGGGCCAGATGGTGGCGGCGGAAGCGTCCAGACGGCTGGACACGCCCTTCGGTATCGTGGATCTGTCGCTGGCTCCCACCCCGGCGGTGGGCGACAGCGTGGCCCGCATTCTGGAGGAGATGGGGCTTGCCGTCTGCGGCACCCACGGCACCACGGCGGCGCTGGCGCTGCTGAACGACGCGGTGAAAAAGGGCGGCGTCATGGCGTCCGGCCATGTGGGCGGCCTGTCCGGCGCGTTCATCCCCGTGTCGGAGGATGAGGGCATGATCGCTGCCGCGCTGGACGGCACTCTGACCATCGACAAGCTGGAGGCCATGACCTGCGTGTGCTCCGTGGGACTGGACATGATCGCCGTACCCGGCAGCACCAGCGCCGAGACTATCGCCGCCATCATCGCCGACGAAGCGGCGGTGGGCATGGTCAACAGCAAGACCACCGCCGTGCGCGTTATCCCCGTGGAGGGCGCGGATGTGGGCGACATGGTGGAGATGGGCGGCCTGCTGGGCAGCGCGCCGGTGATGCCGGTGCATGAGGCGTCCAGCGCCGATTTCATCGCCCGGGGCGGCCGCATCCCCGCGCCGCTTCAGAGCCTGAAAAACTGATGATACGGGCGGCGGCGGTACACGATCTGCCCCGCGTCATGGCCATCTACGACGCGGCGCGGCGGTATATGCGGGCCAACGGCAACACCGTCCAGTGGGTGAACGGCTACCCCTCCGAGACTCTGCTGCGGCAGGACATCGGGGCGGGACACCTGTACGTCATGGAGGACGCAGATGGTGTATACGCCGTATTCGCCTTTATACCGGGGGATGACCCCACCTATGCCCACATTGAGGGGGCATGGCGGGATGACAGCGCCTACGGTACCCTGCACCGATTGGGCAGCGACGGCACCCGCCGGGGCGTATTCGCGGAAGCGGCGGCGTGGGCGGCGCGGCAGTGCCCCCACCTGCGGGCGGATACCCACGCGGCCAATCTGACCATGCGGCACTGCATGGAGCGGGCGGGCTTCGTGTACTGCGGCGTCATCTATGTGGCGGACGGCACGCCCCGCGTGGCCTATGAAAAAGTATAAGGAGAACGGATATGGATCCTATTTTTGAGATCGAGCTGGAGGAGTGCCCCGTCTGCCGGGGTGCCGGCGTCATGCAGGATGAGCAGGGCTGGAGCGTCTCTGTCAGCTGCATGGACTGCGGCGCGGAGACGGCCCACGCGGAGTACCGCACGCCGGAGCAGCGGCTGGAGGCCGCACGGCGCGTGGCGCTGCTGTGGAACATGGGCAAGGTCATCCACACCGGCGTGGGTGACTGAAAGAGCAATAAAGGAGGCCCGCGCCGATCGGCGCGGGCCTCCTTTGTTCTTTATTCATCAATTTTGCCCCGTGCGTGGAGCACATCATCGGCGGTGAGGGTCATCAGATCCTCCCGCGTGACGCTCTCCAGCTTGGCAAGGCGGTTGTTCTGGGCCACCAGAATGTGCTCGAAAATGTTCCGGACGCCCCGGGCGTTGCCGAAGCCGTCGCCGTCGGCGCTCTCCTCCGCGATGTAGTCCCGTACCAGTGGCTCCGCCTCCGGCGACAGGACGTAGCCCTTGCCGCAGCGCATCTTGAAAATAGCCATCAGCTCGTCCAGTGAGTAGTCCTCAAACAGCAAAAAGCGGTTGAAGCGGGACTCAAGGCCGGGGTTGGAGTGGATGAACTTATCCATCAGATCAGTGTAGCCCGCCACAATGACCACCAGATCATCCCGGTGATCCTCCATGGCCTTCAGCAGCGTGTCGATGGCCTCCTGCCCGAAGTCGTTCTCGCTGCGCCCGTTGAGGGCATAGGCTTCGTCCACAAACAGCACGCCGCCCATGGCCTTTTCGATGACCTTCTGGGTCTTCAGGGCCGTCTGCCCCACATATCCCGCCACCAGACCGCTGCGGTCCACCTCCACCAGCTGCCCCTTGGACAGGATGCCCAGACTCCGGTAGATGCGGGCCATCATCCGGGCCATCATGGTCTTGCCCGTGCCGGGATTGCCGGTGAACACCATGTGCAGGGACATGTCGGTGGTGGGCAGCTCGTGCTGCTGGCGCAGCTTGTAGACCTGCACCATGTTGATAAGGTTGTGTACCTCCTCCTTCACCACACCCAGTCCGATGTAGCTGTCCAGCTCCGCCAGCAGATCCTCGATCTTCTCCGGCGGCGGCAGCTCCTCCTCGGCGGGCTTCTCGTCGCCGGGCTTGGCGGTGGCGGTGGGAGGCGCCTTCTTCTCCGCGTCCTTGGCGGGGGCGGACGGCGCGGCGGGGGACTTGGGGATGTCGCCGGTGACGTTCTCAAAGGGCGTGCCCCAGAAATCGCTGTTCATGCGCTTCATGCTGTTTTCCGTCATGGAGCGGATCACGTCCAGCTGCTGGAGAATGATCTTGTCTTTCTTATCCATAGGTAGACCTCCTCAGTAGGATAGGTGGATATTGCGCATGGCGCGGAACAGCAGACCGGCCACAAAGCCGGTGAGCGTGCCGGTGACCAGAGAAACCGCCAGCAGAAACGGCAGATACCCCAGCACCATGGTATTGCCCAGTGTGATGCAGGCGGCGGCCATCTGGCCGAGGTTGTGGGCCGCCGCGCCGCCGATGGACACGCCGTAGACGGACAGCCTCCTGCACCGGCGCAGGGCGATCATCACCAGCATGGCGGTGAAGCCCCCCAGCAGACTGAACAGCAGGGCCGACAGGTTTCCGGCGAACAGACCGCCCAGCAGGCACCGGGCCGTCAGGATGGTCAGCGCGGGGACGGCGCCCAGCTCGTAGAGAGCGAACACGGTGACGATGTTGGCAAGACCCAGCTTCACGCCGGGCAGCGGCACGATAAGCGTCACGGGGAACAGGCTTTCCAGCGTACTCAGACCCAGCGCCAATGCCGTCAGCACGGCGCACAGGGCGATGGAGCGTGCGTTCAGCTTCATGGCGCACCTCCTAACCCAGCACCGCGTCCACGTCGGACGCGGCGCCCACCAGCGAGATGACCACCTGCGCCGGCAGGCACACGATGGACTGTCCCGCCCGGGAGATGGCCCCGGTGTGGACGCAGTCCTGCCCCGGACAGTCGGAGTCGGAGACGCGGACGCTCCATTCCGGGCTGAAGGGCAGGTCACTGTACGACGGGGAGAGGGTCAGCGTATAGCCGCCGCGGCCCTCGATGCGGACAGGCCCGTCCGGCAGCTGCGTCACCGGCGTGCGGGACTGCTCCTGCCCCCCTACGGTGATGACCAGCGTCAGCTGGTCGCCGCCCCCGGTCTTGGGCAGGTAGAACCACAGCGCGGAGACGACGGCCAGCAGCAGCACCGCCGCCGCCAGCAGCACGTCCCAGCGGTTGAATTTTAACTCAGGCGGCGATGGGTTGGAAGTCATAGGCGCAGCCCTCCGGTGCGGTGATGGCATCCGACAGGCCGGGGGTATACAGCAGACGGCCGTCGGCGGTGATGAGGATCAGTTCAAAGCCGCCGTGGGCGCGCCAGAAGGACACGGCCTCCTGCTCGCCCATGACGTACAGAGCGGTGGAATAGGCGTCCGCCGCCGTGCCGTCGTCGGAGATAACGGTGACGGACAGCAGGTCGCTGTCGGCGGGACGTCCGGTGCGGGGGTCGAGGATGTGCTGGTACACCGTGCCGTCCGCCGCCTCGAAATAGCGCTGATAGCCGCCCGAGGTGACGGCGAAGCAGTCGGTAAGCGCCACGGTGGCGGCGTAGCCGCTGGCGGCGGGGTCTTGGATGCCCACGTTCCACACGGAGCCGTCGGGCTTGCTGCCGCAGACGTAGACGTTGCCCCCCAGCGATACCACGGCGGAGGTAACGTCATAGGCCCGGAAAATATCCGCCACCTGCTGGGAGGCGTAGCCCTTGGCGATGCCGCCCAGATCCACGGCGCAGCCCTCGTCCAGCGTCACGCCGCCGTCCATATGGACGTGCCCGCCGCCCACCAGCGGCAGCAGCGCGTCGATCTCCTCCTGCGCGGGGACGTGGGGCGCGTCGGAGGTGATGCCCCACAGGGCCACCAGCGGGGCCACAGTCATATCAAACGTGCCGCCCGTCTCATCGGCAAGGGCCAGCGCCCGCGTCAGCAGCTCCCGCGTCTCCTGCTGCACCGCCACGGTCTCACCGGCGTTGAGCCGGCTGACGTCGCTGGTGTCGATGGTGCGGGAGAGGATGGCCTCCAGCCGGTTGATTTCACGGGAGGCGGCGGTCAGCGCCTCGTCGGCGCTGTCGCCGTAGGCGGCCAGGGTCATGTAGGTATCCATGGCGAACAGGGATATCTCCTGCGGCTTTTTCGCCCCGCAGGCGGCAAGGGCCAGCGCCGTCAGGCAGGCCAGCAGCAGACAGGCGAGACGTTTCACAGCTCCCGCCGCCCTTCCAGCGCCCGCATCAGCGTGGCGTCGTCGGCAAATTCCAGATGACCGCCCACGGGGATGCCGTAGGCCAGCCGCGTGACCTTCACGCCGAAGGGCTTCAGCAGCCGGGCGATATACAGCGCCGTGGCCTCGCCCTCGGTGTCGGGGTTGGTGGCCATGATGACCTCGGTGATGCCGCCCTGCGCCGCCCGATCCAGCAGGGATTTGATATGCAGGTCGTCCGGCCCTACATGATTCATGGGGGACAGTACGCCGTGGAGGACGTGGTAGCGGCCCCGGTACTCCCGGCTCCGTTCGATGGCGATCACGTCCCGGGGGTCGGCCACCACGCAGATGGTGGCGTCGTCCCGCTTGGGGTCGGCACAGATGGGGCACAGGCCCCCGGCGGTCAGATTCTGGCAGACGGGACACAGCGTCACGCTGCGCTTGGCATCGGTGATGGCGTCGGCAAAGGCCTGCGCCTCCTGGGCGGGCAGGCTCAGCACATGGAACGCCAGCCGCTGGGCGGACTTGTAGCCCACGCCGGGCAGCTTGGCAAACTGTTCCACCAGCTTTTCCAGTGGGGCGGGGAAGTATTCCATGGCGATCAACCTCTCAGTGCGGCGATGGCGGCGGGGATGTCGGCGGCCTTGTACACAGCGGAGCCGGCTACCAGCACGTTGGCGCCGGCGGCGATGCAGAGTCTGCGGGTCTGGGTATCCACGCCGCCGTCCACCTCCAGCTCGCAGCCGGGGTTCATGGCGTCGATGTAGCCCCGGATAGTCTGCACCTTGGGCATCATGTCGGCCATGAATTTCTGACCGCCAAAGCCAGGCTCCACGGTCATGACCAGGATCAGCTCCACCTTGTCGATAAACGGCAGCACGGCGCTGGCGGGAGTTTTGGGCTTCACCACCACGCCGGCCTTTTTGCCCTTGGCGTGGATCCTGTCGATGGCGGCGAGGATGTTCTCCTCCGTGTCCGCCTCCACATGGCAGGTGATGAGGTCGCCGCCGGCGTCGCAGAACTGCTCCACATAGCGGACGGGGCGCTCGATCATCAGGTGTACGTCCAGCGGCAGGGAGGTGGTGGGCCGGATGGACTTTACCACGGGGATACCGATGGAGATATTGGGCACGAACAGGCCGTCCATCACGTCCACATGGACGTAGTCGGCGGTAGAGATGGCCTCGATGTCGCGGGCCAGATGGGCAAAGTCGGCGGACAGGATGGAGGGGGCGATCTTGATCATGGGAAACTTCCTTTCAGCCGCACGGCGCTGGCCGGGGCGGCATAGTATAAGACGTGCAGACCGCCGCGCACCTGTGCAGAAGGCGCAGCCGGTTTCGCCCGCTGGCGGGGCGGCCTGCCGTTTTGCACCGGCGGGGGCCGGGGGCATACCGGCTCCCGCCCGGGCGGATGTACATATCAACACATTATAGCATAGAGCGCCTGTCGTTTGCAAGAGCGCCCCGCCCACCACGAAAATTTGTCTAATTTGTGAATTTTCCATAAAGGGGCTTTACCTTTGCCGGCTTTTCCTGTAGAATGTCGCGTTGAGATAACACAGCAAGGGACGGTCTTCCGTATGAGTTTTCTGAAAAGAATCGGCAATGCGCTGTCGCGGTTCATGTACGGCCGCAACGGTGCGGATCAGCTGGGGCTGACCACCATCTGGGCGGCGATCCTGCTGGACGTGGTCAACATCTTCATCAAGCAGCAAACCGTCCATCTGGCCGTCAGCTTCCTGTCCACGGTGCTGCTGGTCATCGCGGTCTACCGCGTGTTCTCCCGGAACCTGCAAAAGCGCCGGGCGGAGAACGCCCGTTTTCTGGAAAAGGTCTGGTGGCCGGTGAGGCGCCGCGCCGCCGGCAGCAGGCAGCAGCGGATGGACAAGGAGCACAAATATTTCACCTGCCCCAACTGCAAAACGGTGTGCCGTGTGCCCCGCGGCAAGGGGAAGATCGTCATCACCTGCCCCAAGTGCGGCGGGGAGATCCGCGGCAAAAGCTGAACGAACGATAAAGTAAGCCCTCCGGCTCTGCCGGAGGGCTTACTTTATGTCATAGCTTGCCGCGGCGCTCAGAAGCGGCGTCCGCCCACGAAGTTCCTGCTGTAGTAATTGCTGTTCAGGGAGGACACGCACACGCAGTAGCCGTTGCTGCTGGAGGACGAGGCGTGGATGAACTCGTCGCCGCCCACATAGATGCCCACATGGGAGGCGGGGTAGCTGCCGTCGGAGAAGAACACCAGATCGCCGGGCTGCAGCTCGCTGCGGCTGACGTAGGTGCCGTAGTTCAGCTGCGGCGTAGCGCCGTGGGGCAGGGACACGCCCAGCTGGGCGTAGACATACATGGTGAAGCCGGAGCAGTCAAAGCCGCTGGGGGACGCACCGCCGTAGACATAGGGCACGCCCATGTACTGATAGGCGATGCTGACGGCGGAGCTGCCGTAGGTGCCGGAGGGCACGGTGCTGGCGCTGCCGGTGCTGTCGTCCGTATTGTCCGCGCTGCCGGTGTCGGCGGGCAGGGAGTCGCCCATGGTCACATACTGCTGCGCCACATAGCCGGCGGTGCCGTTATAGGACACGGCGTACCAGCTGCCGTTCTCGGCCAGCACGGTGACGGAGGTGCCTCTGGACAGGGTGGCCAGAATGGACGCGGAGGTGCTGGCGTCGCTGCGCAGGCGCACGTCGGAGCCGTTGATGACGCCGCTGCCCAGAGACTTGCCGGAGTTCATCGTCGCCATCAGCTGGGAGGCGGCCTTGGCCTTTGCCTCCGCTTCCGCCTTGGCTTTGGCCTCCGCTGCGGCCTTGGCCTCGGCGGCGGCCTTCTCCGCGGCCTTACGCTGGATGGTGGCGACGGCTGTCTCCACCGCGTCCGGCGTGGCCGGCGTCACCACGGCGCACAGCGCCGCGCCGGAGGTCATGGCCGGGCCTGCCGCGTTTTCCAGCTTGAAAGACGCGGAGGGCAGGGAGACGGATGTGTGCAGGGGGATGGCGTGTGCCACCGGCACCACGGAGTCCTTGAACCGTCCCGTCAGAACGGTGACGCCGGTGACGGCGGAGATCATGAGAGCAGCGGCCAGCGCTGCGGTAACAATGCGCTTCATAGGCTCACAGCTTTCCGGCCAGCGCCCGCTCCAGCCAGATGGTGCCCACATCCATGGCGGCGTACAGGCTGTCCTTCTCGGACTTCTTCACCACGCGGTCGCGGGAGCGCAGATCGGGGTCTGTCAGCTGCAGCTGCACGGACACGCGGGTGGCCACGTTCAGATCCTGCTCCTTCTTGGTGTCCAGGATCTGGAACATGACGATGTATTTGTCGGCCATGCTGCCGTAGTAGATGAGATTGTCCACCCGCCGCAGGGGATGATTTTTATAGACAAGGCCTTCGCCCTTTTTCACGTCTGCCATGTAAAGTACCTCCGTTGAAAACTTTGTAACCAAATTGTAACACATCAGGCCGCCGCTGTCAACGCGCACCAACAGGAAAAATTCGGAAAATGCCGCCGGAACAGAGAAAAAAGACGGAAAAAATGCCGCGCGGCATGGCCACGCGGCATTTTTTTGCATCTTTTACAGCTCCAGATAGCTTTTGACCAGCACCTGCAGCAGCTCGTCCCGGTCGATCTTGCAGATCAGCGTCCGGGCGGAGTTGTGGTTGGTGATGTAGGTGGGATCCTCCGACAGGATGTAGCCCACGATCTGGTTGATGGGGTCGTAGCCCTTCTCCTTCAGGGCCTCGTAGACGGTGGTCAGGATATAGTGGACCTGCTGATCCTTATCCTCAGCCGCATTGAACCTTCTGGTGTAGTCGTCCATATTGGCACCGCCTTTCTCTCATATCCCTTTTAGTATACGCCATTTCCCCGTTTCTGTAAAGAGGGAAAACGTGCCGCCCCCGGAAAAAGTGGCCTGTCAGCGGGAGCGCAGCTCCGCGCCGAAGCGCTTGGCCAGCTTCTTCAGCACGGTGTTGGCCACCTCCTCGATCTCGGCGGAGGTCAGGGTCTTTTCCCTGGAGCCGATGGTCAGCCGGGCGGTCAGGGACTTCTTGCCCTCCGGCATCTGCTTGCCCCGGTACTCGTCCACGAAGGACGCGCCGTGGAGCAGCTCGTTCTTCACGCCGCCGATGGTCTGGGCCACGTCCGCCCACTTCACCTCGCCGTCCAGCAGGAGGGAGATATCGTAGTCGGTCATGGGATACTCGGCCAGATGGGTGAAGGTGTTGGTGCGGGAGCGCAGAGGCACCAGCGCGTCCTGATCCAGCTGGAACAGCATGACGTTGACGTTCTTGATGCCGCAGGCCATGGACACGCGCTTGCTCAGCAGGGCCAGATCGCCGATGTGCGCCTCGCCCAGATAGATGTTCAGCCAGACCACCTCGTCGGCCCACACGGGCTTCTCCGTCTGTCTGAAGGTATAGCCCTCCATGTGGGTGTAGCGGGGCATCAGCTCCACCACGCCCTTGGCCTTGCGGAACAGAGCCGTCACGTCCTTACCGGCGGACACGAAGGCACCGGCCACGTTCTTGCGCTGGGAGGGCAGCTTTTCCCGCTGGTCATAGGGGGTGGTGTAGTTCTCGTCCCGGAACACCTGCGCCGTCTCGAAGATGGCGAAGTCGCCGTAGTACCGCTCGTTCTTGGCCACGGCCTTGCACAGGTTGGGCAGCAGGGAGGAGCGGATGAAGCGCTCGGCGGGGGACGGCGGCGTGGACAGGGACAGGATGCCGTCGGTGCTCTGCAGGACGGCGTTGACGTATGTCTCGTCCATCCACGGATAGGTGAAGATCTCCTGCATGCCGCAGCGGATGGACAGATACTCCTTGATGTGGCGCTCCAGATCCTTGTCCAGCTGGTTGATGGCGCCGTCGAAGGACGTGGTGATAGGCTCGGCCTCGAAGTTCTCGTAGCCGTACATCCGGGCCACCTCCTCCATGATGTCGGCCTTGATGCTGACATCACCGGTGGAGCGCCATGTGGGCGCCACGACGTGCATGTTGTCGCCGTCGAAGGTCAGCTGGAAGCCCAGCGGCTCCAGCTTGCGGGCCACATCCTCCGGCGTCAGGGTCTTGCCCAGACGGCGCTCCAGCCAGCTGATGGGCACGTCGATCTCCGCGTTCTTCAGGGGCACGGGGTACTGATCCACCAGACCCGTGACCTGCATTTCGGGATACAGCTCACGGAACAGCTGCATGGACAGGTCGAGGGCCTGGTCGCAGCGCTCGGGGTCGATGGCCTTCTCGTACCGGGCGGAGGCCTCGGTGCGGTTGTCGTATCGCAGAGCGGTGCGGCGGATACCGGCGGCCTGGAAGTTGGCGATCTCCAGGATGACCCTGCTGGTGGTGGGGAGGATGGAGTCCTTGGCGCCGCCCATGACGCCCGCCAGACCCACGATGCCCGCGTCATCGGCGATGGTCAGATCGTCCGTGCTGAGGGGCAGCTCCTTGCCGTTGAGCAGCGTCAGCGTCTCGCCCGCTTTGGCGCGGCGAACGATGATGTGCCCGGCGATATGGTCGGAATCATAGGCGTGGGAGGGCTGGCCGGTGGCCAGCATCACGTAGTTGGTGATATCCACCAGCGCGTTGATGGGGCGCATGCCGGTTTTCCAGATCCGCACCTGCATCCAGTACGGAGCGGGCTTGACGCAGACATTTTCGATCTGCGTGCCGGTCATGCGCGGGCACCGCTCTGCGTCCTCCACGGTGACGTGGAATCCGGCGGTGTTGGCCACGTTCCGGTCGAAGCGGGGGAACTCCTTCATAGGCAGGTGGTACAGCGCCGCCAGCTCCCGGGCGATGCCGTAGTGGCCCCACAGGTCGGGGCGGTTGGTCATGGACTTGTTGTCGATCTCCAGAATGATGTCGTTCAGCTCCAGCGCGTCCGCCAGCGGCGTACCGGCAGGGGCGTCGAAATCGCTGAGGTCGAGGATGACGGCCTCGCCGTCGGCGGGGAACAGGTCGTCCAGACCGATCTCCACCGCGCCGCAGATCATGCCGTAGCTGTCCACGCCCCGCAGCTTGCTCTTCTTGATCTCCACCGGCTCGCCCTCGCCGTGCCAGCGGCAGAAGGCGCCGGGCAGGGCCACGGCCACCTTCATGCCGTCGCGGAGGTTGGAGCCGCCGCAGACGATCTCCCTGATGTCGCCGCCGCCGATGTCGGTGCGGCAGATGCGCAGCTTGTCCGCGTTGGGATGGGGCAGGATCTCCCGGATCTCGCCCACCACCATGCTGCGGAACGAAGCGCCCAGATCGACGGCGTCCTCCACCTCCACGGTGGACATGGTCAGGTCGTAGGCCAGACGCTTCAGGTCCATATCCTCCGGCAGCTTTACATAGTCCCGGATCCAATTCAGTGATACTTTCATTTCAGCACCCCTCTCCCATCAATGGAATTGCTCAAGGAACCGCAGGTCGGCGCTGTGGAACAGGCGGACATCGTCCACGCCGTAGCGCATCATGACCAGACGGTCCAGACCGATGTTGACATAGAAGCCGGTGTACTCGTCGGGATCGAGGCCCGCGGCCTTCAGAACGTTGGGATGGGGCGTGCCGCCGGGCATGACCTCGATCCAGCCCACGTGCTTGCACACGCTGCACCCCTTACCGCCGCAGACCAGACAGCCCATGTCGATCTCAAAGCCCGGCTCCACGAAGGGGAAGAAGCCGGCGCGCATCCGCACCGGAACATCCCGGCCGAACACCTTGCTCAGGATGCTCTTGATCATCACCTTGCCGGAGGCGAAGGTGAAGTCCTTGTCCACGATCAGCGCCTCGTACTGGAAGAAGGCGCGCTCGTGGCGGGCGTCCGTCGTCTCGTTGCGGTACACCTTGCCGGGGTACACGAAGCGGTAGGGGGGCTTGTGTGTCTGCATATAGCGGACGGAGCCGCCGGTCAGATGGGGCCGCAGGCACAGCTTGTCCCAGCACTCGCCCTTGTCGTGTCCGGCCAGCCAGTAGGTGTCCATGCTCTCCCGGGCGGGATGGTTGGGAGGAAAGTTCAGGTTGTCGAAGCCGTACAGCTCGCTGGTGATGTCGTCCTCCTCATAGATCTCAAAGCCCATGGAGCGGAAGGCGTCGTTCAGGTCGTAGCACATCTGGGTAATGGGGTGCAGGCCGCCGCTGGGGGGCAGTATACCCGGCACGGAGATATCGAAGTCGGGATCGACCTCGGACGCCTTCATCTTCAGCTCGTCGCGGCGCTGATCCAGCAGCTGGGTCAGCTGGGCCTTGGCCTGATTTACCGCCTTGCCCATCTCCGGACGCAGAGCCACGTCCAGCTTGGGCAGCTCCTTCAGCAGCTCCGTCAGGCTGCCCTGCTTGCCCAGCAGCAGCGCCTTGACCTCCTGCAGCTCCGGCTCGGAGCGGACGGCCTCGATCCGGGCCCTGCCCTCGGTGAGCAGCTTTTCCAGTTTCTCTTTCATTATAATGTGATGCCTCCTTTTGAGAGTTTCGCTTCAGGGGATAAAAAAACACCTTTCATCCCACATGACATGGGACGAAAGGCGACGCTTCCGTGGTACCACCCAGCTTCGCGGGCATGGCCCGCGCACTCGTTTCCCGTTAACGGAGGATGACCCGTCCGCGCATTTCCTCGCGGCAGCTCCCGGGCGAACACTGCGACGTGTCTCAGGCCGGCTTGCAGCCGGTGGCCGGCCCTCTCTTGGAGATGCGTGACCCGCAGATCTTCCCGTTCATCACTTTTTCATCTGATGCACCCATTTATACCACAGCAGAACGGAACTTGCAAGCACTTTTTTCCCATCACGCAACAAAAATAGCAGAAATGGCGATTGACAAATGTGGTATACTGAACAAAAAATCCCGCAGAGGACGCCGGAAAGGAGTGACCGCAGATGCTGACGCTGGACGCCGCCTATGTGCGCGCCGCCCTGCCCCGCCGGGATACGCAGGGCCACAAGGGCGATTTCGGCAAGGTCTATGTGCTGGGCGGCAGCGTGGGCTACACCGGCGCGCCGGTATTCTGCTCCCGCGCCGCCGTCCGCACCGGCTGCGGGCTGGTCTTTCTGGGCGTGCCCGCCGGCATCTGGCAGGTGGCGGCGGTAAAGTCCGACGAGGCCATGCCCCACCCGCTGCCGTCGCTGGACGGACGGCTGAGCCTTGCGGCGGAGGCGGACATCCGCCGCCGCGCCGCCGGGTGCGACGCCGTGGCCATGGGCTGCGGCATGGGACGCGGTACGGAGAGCGACGCGCTGGTGCGCCGCCTGCTGACGCTGGAGCAGCCGCTGGTGCTGGACGCCGATGGCATAAACGCGCTGGAGCGGCATATAGATGAGTTGTCCCTCCGCCGCGGCCTTGTCACGGTACTGACGCCCCACGAGGGGGAGTTTTTCCGCGCCGGCGGCGATGTGAGCCGGGGCCGGGAGAGCGGGGCGGCGGCCTACGCCGCCCGCCGGGGCGTCTATCTGGTGCTGAAGGGGCACCGGACGGTGATCGCCGCGCCGGACGGACGGCTGGCGGTGAATACCACCGGCAATGACGGCATGGCAAAGGGCGGCAGCGGCGACATCCTCACCGGCATGACCGCCAGCCTGCTGGCGCAGGGCATGGCGCCGTTCGACGCCTGCTGCTGCGCCGTGTGGCTCCACGGCCGCGCCGGGGATCTGGCTGCGGCGGAGAAGGGACGGCGGGGCATGACCCCCACCGACCTGTTAGAGAAACTGCCCTATGCGCTGAAAGAGGTGGAGTAGCGGAGAGCCTTCCCGAAAAGGAGGGATGACCGTGAAGAAGATCATATGGCCGCTGCTGCTGTGCCTGCTGCTGTGCGGCTGCGGCGGCGGAGAGACGGGCAGCGCCGTGCAGGAGCAGTACCGCACGGTGCGGACGGCCCAGCTGGAGGCGGAGGTCACCAGCCATACGGATACCGACAGCCGGACGTTCACGCTGCGGTGCCGGTACGACGCGGCGGGGGACTCCGTCACCACCGTCACCGCCCCCGGCGAGCTGGCGGGCCTTTCCGTCATCGTGTCGGGGGAGGACATGACCCTCTCCTGCGACGGGCTGCAATTACCGGCGGGGGCGTCGCTGGACATCTGTCCCGCCAACTGTCTGCCGTACCTGCTGCGGGCGCTGGCGGAGGGCTATGTGCTGGAGCAGGGCGGCGAGACGCTGGCCGATACCCCGTGCCTGCGCCTGACGCTGGACACCACCGCCCCCGGCGGGAACAAGGTGCTGTGCGCCGTCTGGCTGGACGCGGAGGGGCTTTTCCCGCGCTATGCGGAGTTTTCACAGAATGAACAGGTGGTGCTGACGGCAAAGCTGCTGGACTTCACCTGCACCACATCGGAGGGATAAAAGATGGAATCTACACTGAGGAGAACATGGGCCGAGATCGATCTGGACGCGCTGGCGTACAATTACCATGCGCTGCGGCGGCGGGTAGGCGCGGACGTGAAATTTCTGGGCGTGGTAAAGGCCGACGGCTACGGCCACGGCGCCGTACAGGTCTCCCGCGCCTTGCAGACGCTGGGAGCGGACTATCTGGCCGTGTCCAGTCTGGACGAGGCCATGGAGCTGCGGGCCGGGGGCATCACCATGCCCATCCTGATCCTGGGCCACACGCCCCGCGAGCAGGTGAAGAACCTCATCGACCTGCACATCACCCAGGCGGTGTCCTGTCAGGCCAAGGCGCTGGAGTACAGCCAGGAGGCGGTGCGCTGCGGCGGAGAGCTGACGGTGCACATCAAGGTGGATACCGGCATGTCCCGTCTGGGCTATCTGGTGTCCGGCGGCCACTTCGCCGCCGGCACGGCGGATATCTGCACAGCCTGCGGCCTGCCGGGCCTGCGGGCGGAGGGCATCTTCACCCACTTCGCCGTGTCCGACGAGCCGGATGAGGACAGCGCGGCCTATACCCGCGCCCAGTTCGACCTGTTCCGCCGCGTGGTGGCGGAGGTGGAGCGGCAGCGGGGACAGCGGTTCGCCATCCGCCACTGCGCCAACTCCGGGGCCGTGGCCTCCTATCCGGAGACGTATCTGGACATGGTGCGCCCCGGCATCCTGCTGTACGGCTGCGGCGATCTGGCGGCGCGCATGGGCCTGCGCCCGGTGATGAGCCTCAAAACCACCGTCAGCACCATCAAGACCTATGAGCCGGGGACGGATATCAGCTACGGACGGCTGTATACCACGCCCCGCACCACCCGCATGGGCGTGGTACCCTACGGCTATGCCGACGGCTTTTTCCGCCGCCTCAGCGGCAAGTGCCGCTTTGCCGCCAAAAGCGGCGACGCCCCTCAGCGGGGTCGCATCTGCATGGATATGTGCATGATCGACCTTACCGACCTGCCGGAGGTACAGGTGGGGGACGAGCTGGAGATCTTCGGCCGCGTCCACCCGGTGGAGGAGCTGGCCCGTCTGGCGGACACCATTTCGTATGAGCTGACCTGCGCCGTCAGCAAGCGGGTGCCCCGGGTGTACCTGCAAAACGGGCGGGAGGTGGAAAAGGAGCTGCTGCTGCGGTTCTGACGGTACGCCCCGCCCCGCATCCGCATAGGATACAACGGGCGGAACAAATCCGGAATTTACTGACGCGCAAAGGGTATAAATTCCGCGGCTGCGTGGGACAATGGAAGTGACCTGAGGACATATATCCCTCCGGTACTTCTTGCGGCGGAGTGTGAACTTTGTGGATACGATTGTCAGACGCGGCGACATATACTACGCCGATCTCAGCCCCGTGGTGGGCAGTGAACAGGGGGGCGTGCGCCCGGTGCTCATCGTGCAGAACGACACCGGCAACCGCCACAGCCCCACGGTCATCGCGGCGGCCATCACCTCCCAGCTGGGGAAGGCCAAGCTGCCGACCCATATCGCGCTGGCGGCGCAGGGCAGCGGGCTGCCCAAGGATTCCGTGATCCTGCTGGAGCAGATACGCACGCTGGATAAGCGCCGTCTGCGCGAGCGGATGGGCCGTGTGGACGGCGCCGTCATGGAGCAGGTGGACGCCGCCATCGCCGTCAGCTTCGGCCTTACCGGCAGCCATCTGGTGTGACCGCCGGCGCGCATGAGCATAACGAGAGCAGGTCTGTGCATACCATGGCACAGACCTGTTTTTTGTCGTGACGGAGAGGAGGGCGCGTATGGAGGTGCCGGTCTGTCTGGACGGGTGCTGTGTGGGGGAGATGTCCGTGATGCCTGTGGGACGGGACACGGAGCTTCGCGTCCGCTGCACCGGCCTGCCCGCCGGTCTGTACCGCCTGTACGCCTGCGGCGCCGGGGGCGAGCTGCTGCTGGGCGTCACGGAGGACGGCTGCCTGCACCGGCGGTTCTCCGCCGCCATGACGGCCCCGCTGGGGGTGGTGGAGCGGTGCCGCGCGCAGCCGGCGGCGGCTCCGCAATGGCGTGAGCCAACGCCGCCGGACGGCCTGCCGTGGGCCGTCCCCGCCGGTACGCTGCTGCGGCGGGAGGGCGGCCTGACGCGGTTGGCCGTACCGTGGCCGCCGGACGCGCCGTTCCCGCTGACGGAGCTTTTCTGCTTCGCCTGCGTGGGGCAGCGGCAGGGAAACCGGTATGTCTTTTTCTCGTTTTCCGCCGGATGGACGCCCTGTATGCCGGGAAAAACAGGAAAAAGCTGAAAAATTTCGCCGTGGGGACTACCACATCTTGTGTGATTGTGGTATACTGTTGGCAATCAGCGGCCTTTTGCCGCAGCATAGGAGGGTCAGCATATGAGATGTCCCTATTGCGGATACAAAGAGAGTAAGGTGGTGGATTCCCGCCCCGCCGACGAAAGCAGCAGCATCCGCCGCCGCCGGGAGTGCCTGTCCTGCGAAAAGCGCTTCACCACCTACGAGACGGTGGAGAGCCTGCCCATGGTGGTCATCAAGAAGGACGGCTCCCGCCAGAGCTTCGACCGCAGCAAGGTGCTGCGCGGCATCCAGCGCTCCTGCGAAAAGCGTCCCGTCCCCGTGGCGGACATGGAGCGCATGGCCATGGAGATCGAGCAGGAGCTGCAGAACGCGCTGGAGCGCGAGGTCAGCACCGAGGTCATCGGCGAGAAGGTCATGGAGAAGCTGAAGAAGGCCGACGAGGTGGCCTATGTCCGCTTCGCCTCCGTCTACCGCCAGTTCAAGGATATCAACACGTTCATGAGCGAGCTGAACAAGCTGCTCAGCGAGAAGTAAGTCACAGGATATTCTTCACGCTGATCTGCTGCGTCTCCGCCACCATCCGCAGGCTGGCCCCCAGCTCTGCCAGCGCGGGACGCAGCTCCTCGCCGCCGATGGCGCACAGCACTGCGGCGCGGCACAGCAGCGTCTCGGCGCTGTTGATGTCCTCGTGGGACACCACGATGTGCAGATACACCTGATCTGCCTGCCACAGGGCGCGCAGCCGCGCCAGCGCCGCTGCCGCTTCCCCCGTGTCACCGGCTATGGCCGCGCTGTCCGCCGCGGCCAGCTCCTGCTGCCACAGGGCGCACCGGCGGGTGAGGTGTACCGCGTTCCACACGGAGAAGGCCAGCAGCGCCGCCAGCACGAATATGGGGATGCGCATGGCTTTCATCGTGCGTCCTCCTTCAGCTGGCACACCACGCCGCCGTTTTCGTCCACCGACAGGAGGAACACGTCCCGTGCGTGCCGGATCTTCCGCTTCTGCAGCTGCTGGCGCAGCCAGTTCTCGTCCCGCCCGGCCAGACGCAGGTTCTCCGCCATGATGCGGCCGTCGTTGATGACCACCGTGGGCAGGGACACGTCGTCCTCCACGGCCACGGCCATCTGCCGCGCCGTCAGGGGCTGCTGGTCGGCCCGCAGCAGCACCGACAGGTGCCCGCTGGTCTCCAGCACCGCGTATTTCACGGTGTTGATGTCCAGCACGCCCTGCCCCCGCAGCTCCTCCATCAGCTCGTCCAGCGTCAGGCGGTTGTGGTGCATCACCTCCTGCCGGATCTGACCGTTTTTGATGACCAGCGCCGGCTCGCCGCACACCAGCGACCGGAACCGCACGTTCCGCAGGCTGATGCAGCTGAACAGGGTGGACAGCGCGATCAGCGCCAGGATCGGCACCACGCCGTTGAGCAGGGGAATGCCGAAGTCCTGCATGGGCACCGACGCCAGATCGGAGATCAGCAGCGTCAGCACCAGCTCGATCGGCTCCAGCTCGCCGATCTGCCGCTTGCCGCTGAGGCGCAGGCCCACGATCAGCAGCAGATACAGGATCACGGTGCGCAGAAAAGCAGTTGCCAAATTGATACACGCCCTTTCATGGTTTTTTCAGTATGCCCTCATGCGGCCGGAATATGCCGCGCGGGGCGACAGATATCTTATCTTTCGGGAGGAAAATCAAATATGTGTGGGATCGTAGGATATGTGGGCGCCCAACAGGCGGCCCCCATCCTGCTGGACGGTCTGCGCCGTCTGGAGTATCGCGGTTACGACTCCGCCGGTATGGCCGTCTGCGGCCCGGAGGGGCTGCGTGTCTGCAAGACCAAGGGCCGCCTGCAGGCGCTGGCCGAGCTGACGGAGGAGGGCCGCGCCGTGCCCGGTACGCTGGGCGTGGGGCACACCCGCTGGGCCACCCACGGGGAACCCAACGACATCAACGCACACCCGCAGGTCAGTGAAAACGGCCTGTTCGCCGTTGTCCACAACGGCATCATCGAAAACTACGCCCTGCTGCGCGCGCAGCTGACGAAAAAGGGCTACACCTTCCGCTCCCAGACGGACACGGAGGTGGTGGCCCAGCTGCTGGCGTACTACTACGCCGCCAGCCACGACCTGTTCGAGGCGGTGAACAGCATGCTCTCCGCCGTGGAGGGCGCCTATGCGCTGGGCATCGTCTGCGCCGACGCGCCCGACCGGCTCATCGCCGCCCGGAAGGACGCGCCGCTGCTGCTGGGCTGCGGCAACGGCGAGAACTTCTTGGCCTCCGACGTGACGGCCCTGCTGCGCCACACCCGCGACATCGTGTATATGGACGACGGCGAGCTGGCCGTCATCACCGCGGGCGGCATCCGCATCTACGACGAGCGCCGCCGCCCCATCGAAAAGGAGCACCAGCACATCGACTGGGACGTGGACGCCGCGGAAAAGGGCGGCTACGACCACTTCATGCTCAAGGAGATACACGAGCAGCCTGCCGCCATCGCCCGCGCCATTACCGGCCGCGTCCAGAATGGCCGCGTGGTGCTCAGCGACCTGACCATGACGGATCGTGAGATCCGTGAGCTGGGCCGCATCTGCATCGTGGCCTGCGGCTCCAGCTACCATGTGGGCATGGTGGGCAAATACAGTCTGGAGCGGCTGCTCCGCCGCCCGGTGGAGGTGAGCCTTGCCTCCGAGTTCCGGTACAGCGATCCCATCGTGGGACCGGGTGATCTGGTCATCGTTATCAGCCAGTCCGGCGAGACGCTGGACTCCATGGCCGCCCTGCGGGAGGCCAGAAAGCGCGGCGCCCGCATCCTGTCCATCGTCAACGTGGTAGGCTCCTCCATCGCGCGGGAGTCCCACGACGTGCTGTACACATGGGCCGGGCCGGAGATCGCCGTGGCCACCACCAAGGCGTACAGCACCCAGATGGTGGTGCTGAACCTGCTGGGCCTGTACTTCGGCGACGTGCTGGGCACCGTGGATCTGGACACCTATACCGCCATGGTGCGGGGCATCGAGGCCCTGCCCGCCCAGATGGAGCGGCTGCTGGCCGACACGGAGGACATCCGCGCCGCCGCCAGAGAGCTGGCCGGACACGATCAGATCTTCTTCATCGGCCGCAATCTGGACTACGCCCTGTCGCTGGAGGGCAGCCTGAAGCTCAAGGAGATCTCCTACATCCACTCCGAGGCCTACGCCGCCGGTGAGCTGAAGCACGGCACCATCTCCCTCATCGAGGAGGGCACGCCGGTCATCGCCGCCGCCACCTACATGCCGCTGTTCGACAAGGCCATGAGCAACGTGGTGGAGGTGCAGGCCCGGGGCGCGCAGGTGCTGGCCCTGACCACCGACGCCGGCGCGGCGCAGATGCACAGCCGTGTGGAGCGTGTGCTCACCGTCCCGGAGACGGAGACGATGCTGCTGCCGCAGCTGGGCGTGGTGCCCCTGCAGCTGCTGGCCTACTACATCGCGCTGGAGCGGGGCTGCGATATCGACAAGCCCCGGAATCTGGCCAAAAGCGTCACCGTGGAATAAGAAAAACCGGGGGAAACGGACAAAAGCCGTTTCCCCCCTTTCCTTTTCCAAAATGGTGTGCTATACTTAAAAATTGACTGAATACCAAGGAAAGGGCGTGTACGACATGCACGACGAGCTGCTGCGCCGGCTCAACGAGACAAAGACCATGTCCATCGTGGGCATGTGCAAGAACGCGGGCAAGACCACCATGCTCAACTGGATGCTCACCGGCGGCCACCTGCGCGGCACGCTGGGCCTGACCTCCATCGGCCGGGACGGCGAGTCCACCGACGTGGTCACCGGCACGGAGAAGCCCGGCATCTTCGTAAAGGAGGGTACGCTCATCGCCACGGCCAAGGATATGCTGCGGCTGGGCGACGTGACCAAGGAGATCCTGATGACCACCGGTATCCCCACCCCGCTGGGCGAGGTGGTGATCCTGCGGGCCCGCAGCGCCGGCTATGTCCAGCTGGCCGGCCCGTCCATCACCACGCAGCTCAAGTCCGTGTCCCAGTCGTTTTTTGAGCTGGGCGCCGACCGCTCCATCATCGACGGCGCGCTGGGCCGGAAGAGTCTGGGCGCCCGGGCCGTGGCGGAGGGTGTGATCCTCTGCACCGGCGCCAGCTACCACATGAGCATGGAGAAGGTCATCGCCGACACGGTGCATATCTACCGCTTGATGAACCTGCCCAAGGCGGCGGAGCTGCCGCCGGAGGCCGTGGACGGTCTGGAGGCCTGCGTCAAGGAGCACGGCGCGGCGCTGATCACCGGCGCTCTGACGGACACCATGGTGCTGCCGCTGCTGCGCTCCGGCGTACTGCGCCGCTGCCGTCTGGTGGTGAAGGACCCCAGCAAGGTGCTGCTCACCGCCGACACGCTGGATAAGCTGTCCGCCCGCGAGGTATCGCTGGAGACGGAGGAGGCCGCCCGTACCCTGTGCATCACCGTGAACCCGGTGTCGGCCTACGGCTGGAAATTCGACAAGGACGAGTTTCTGCACCGCATGCGCGAAGCGGTGGAGGTGCCCGTCATCAACGTAAAGGAGGAATTGGCATGATCGAGATCCGATTTGAGGAGCGCGTGAAGATCGGCCTGCAATATGTGCTGGAATCCCTGCACGGCTGCTCGCCCTTCGGGCAGGAAAAGATCCGCCGCCTGCGGTTCTATACGCCGGAGGAGCGGGCCGAGCTGGAGACGGAGCTGTATAACGTGGAGCGGGCCGCGGCTGCGGCGGAGGAGCTGAAGGACCAGTACACCAAGCTGATGACCGGCCTGTGCCAGATGAAGGACATCCGCACCTCCCTGCGCCGCTGCGCGGCGGGGGAGACGCCGGACCATGTGGAGCTGTTCGAGATCAAGGGCTATCTCCAGCGGCTGGACGGCCTGCGTCCGCTGTTGGCGGAGATCGATGCCGTCACCCATTTCAAGGGCATCGCTCTCCACGACCCAAAGCCCGCGCTGGCTATCCTCGACCCCGACGGCACCGGCAGCCGCGGCTTCTACATTCCCGACAGCGCCACCGCCACGCTCAAGGAGATCCGTCAGGCCAAGAAGGACGTGGAGGAGCGGCTTTTCAAGGCGGCGACGGATGCGGAGAAGGACGACCTGCGCCTGCGGCGCACCCGCCTGTGCGCCGAGGAGGATGCCGAGGAGATGCACGTCCGCCGTACCATGGGCGCGGCGCTGGCTCCCATGGTGGACGACCTGCTGGCGGACGCGGAGACATCCGGCCGTCTGGACTTCATCATCCAGAAGGCCCTGTTCGCCGTGCGCTACGGCGGCATCCGCCCGGAGCTTACCGACGGCGAGCTGGAGCTGACCGACATGATCAACCCCGAGATCTGCGACCTGCTGGACCAGCAGGGACGGCGCTTCGTCCCCGTCTCCATCCGTCTGGAGCAGGGGGCCACCGTCATCACCGGCGCCAACATGGGCGGCAAGTCCGTGGCCATGAAAACCGTGGCGCTCAACGCCCTGCTGCTGCAGGCGGGCTTTCTGGTCTGCGCCAGGGAGGCCCGGATGCCTCTGTTCCACAGCGTGAAGATGCTGTTTGATGACCTCCAGTCCATCCAGTCGGGCCTCAGCGGCTTCGGCTCCGAGATCGTCCAGTTCCAGAAGGCGCTGGCGGAGGTGGAGCGGGGCTATTCCCTGTTCCTGCTGGATGAGTTCGCCCGGGGCACCAACCCCGACGAGGGCGCGGTGATCGTGCAGGCTGTCACCCGCTACCTCAACGGCGTCAACGCCATCTCCCTGCTGACCACCCACTACGACAAGGTGGCGGAGTATGCCCGCCTGCACTACCAGATCATCGGTCTGCGGGACGTGGATACCGAGCAGATACGCCGTGAGCTGGCCGCCACAAGCGAGGACGGCGTGGCCGTCATCGCCCGCCACATGAATTACGGCCTGTACCGGGTGGAGGGCCGCTCCGACTGTCCCCGGGACGCGCTGAACATCTGCCGGATGCTGTCTTTGAAGCCGGAGATCCTCAAAATGGTGGAGGAGTCCTACTGATTTTCGCGGCGTGAAAAAAACCGCGAAAAGGATAAGAAAAATTTGTATGGTGCAAAAATATTATTGTCAAAACTGTCACGAAGTCCCTTGACAAATGCCCCAAAAGCGGTATAATTTGAACGTAGAATTTCATAAATATCAGTCAATAGAGGCGCGGAGATCGGGGTACTGCTGTGTGTAAGGGACAGGCACCCATGTGATGCAGCGGGAAGGAGTTCTCCGCCGAAAGCGACAGATCAGCCTGAGGGTCTGCCGCTTGGCAGCGCGGTGTAAGCGGCGCTGCTGTCATGTAGCGATACATGGAGCGCTATTGGTCAATGACCTTGACCGATAGCGCTTTTTTTCATACCCAAAAAGAAGCGGTAACGGCCGGATCTGGTGTTGAGAAATTGCACGTCCAAAATTTTGAAGGAGGAAAAACTTATGGAAAAGATGACTTCTATGCTCCGTCTGCGTATGAGCGCCAAGGATGCTCATTACGGCGGAAACCTGGTGGATGGCGCCCACATGGTGCATCTGTTCGGCGATGTCGCCACCGAGCTGCTGATCAAGTGCGACGGCGACGAGGGTCTGTTCTGTGCGTATGACAACGTGGAGTTCCTGGCTCCCGTGTACGCCGGCGACTACATCGAGGCCTATGGCGAGATCGAGAAGATCGGCAACACCTCCCGCACCATGAAGTTCGAGGCCCGCAAGGTCATCGTGTCCCGCCCCGACATCAGCGCCTCCGCCGCTGACGTTCTGGCCGAGCCCGTGGTGGTCTGCCGCGCCCATGGCACCTGCGTCACCCCCAAGGACTGCCAGCGCAACAAGATCGAGAAGTAAGGGAGCGGAACGATGGAAAAGCTCATTATTACCGCCGCCATCTGCGGCGCTGAGGTCACCAAGGCCCAGAACGAGGCTGTTCCCTACACCGTCGAAGAGATGGTGCGCGAGGCCAAGTCTGCCTACGAGGCCGGCGCGGCCATCCTGCACATCCACGTCCGCGAGGACGACGGCACCCCCACCCAGAGCCGCGATCGCTTCAAGGTCGTCATGGACGCCATCCGCAAGGAGCTGCCCGACGTGATCATGATCCCCTCCACCGGCGGCGCCACCGGCATGAGCCCCGAGGAGCGTCTGCAGCCCACCGAGCTGTATCCCGAGATGGCCACGCTGGACTGCGGCACCTGCAACTTCGGCGACGAGATCTTCGACAACACCATGCCCACCATGCGCGCCTTCGGCAAGCGCATGATCGAAAACGGCATCAAGCCCGAGTACGAGTGCTTTGAGCTGGGCCACATCGACACCATTCTGGGCATGGCCAAGAAGGGCGAGGTGCCCGGCCACCCCATGCAGTTCAACTTCGTGCTGGGCGTCCACGGCTGCACCCCCGCCTCTGTGGAGAATCTGGCCTTCTTCGCCAGCAAGATCCCCGCTGACGCCACCTGGACTGTCTCCGGTGTGGGCCGCGCTGCGTGGACGATGGCCGCTGCCGCCATCGCCATGGGCGGCAACGTCCGTGTCGGCTTCGAGGACAATATCTATCTGGGCAAGGGCCAGAAGGCCGCGTCCAACGGCGAGCTGGTGGCCAAGGTCGTCCGCATCGCCAAGGAGCTGGGCCGCGAGATCGCGACTCCTGCTGAGGCCCGCGAGATCCTGAGCCTCAAGCCCCTGAAGTAAGTACCTACATACAACAACACATATAAATTTTAGGAGGATATTACAATGGCTGAACTGAAAGGCAACAAGTACGGTTCCCACCGCGTTATCGAGCCCAAGGGCGTTCTGACTCAGGCCGCTTGGAAGATCGACAACGACATGAGCAAGGTCTACTCCAACGAGATCGTCTGCGACGTGACCTCCCTGAACATCGACTCCGCTTCCTTCACCCAGATCTCCGAGGCCTGCGGCGGCGATGAGAAGAAGATCGGCGAAATGATCCTGGGCATCGTCGCTGAGCGCGGCAAGCAGCAGAATCCTGTCACCGGCTCCGGCGGTATGTTCAAGGGTGTCGTCGCCCACATCGGCGAGGATCTGAAGAAAAAGCCCGGCTTCGACCTGAAGGAGGGCGACAAGATCGTCTCCTTGGTGTCCCTGTCCATGACCCCGCTGAAGATCGACAAGATCCTGGCCATCCACAAGGATATCGACCGCGTGGACATCGTCGGCAAGGCCATCCTGTTCGAGTCCGCTCTGTACTGCAAGATGCCCGATGATATGTCCGAGCCTCTGGCCCTGGCCGCTCTGGACGTGGCCGGCGCTCCCGCGCAGGCCCGCAAGCTGCCCCACGAGGGCGACAGCGTCCTGATCCTGGGCGCCAACGGCAAGTCCGGCGTTCTGTGCGGTTGGGAAGCTATGAAGAAGGTCGGCCCCAACGGCAAGGTCGTGGGCGTCGTCCGCAACCCCAAGCAGGTCCCCGGCCTGATGGAGCTGGGTGTGTACACCGACGTGATCGTCGCCGACTGCACCAAGCCCGTTGAGGTCATGGAGGCTGCTCTGGCCGCCAACGATGGCAAGGAGTACGATCTGTCCATCTGCTGCGTGAACATCGAGTCCTGCGAGATGTCCGCCATCCTGCCCGTCCGCGATGACGGCATGGTGTACTTCTTCTCCATGGCTACCTCCTTCACCAAGGCCGCTCTGGGCGCCGAGGGTATCGGCAAGGACGTGACCATGATCATCGGCAACGGCTACACCAAGAACCACGCTCAGATCACGCTGGACGTGCTGCGTGAGAACCCCAAGCTGCGCAAGCTGTTCGACGAGAAGTACTGCTAAACGACTTCCTTCAAAAGCTGGGAGGCCCAAACGGCCTCCCAGCCTTTGAGCTACCCCGAAACATTATGATTTTGCGAAGGAGAAACGACTATGAAGACTCGCAACGGTTTGTTCGCCGATGTTCCCGAGAATCTGTGGAATGACTGGCATTGGCAGGTCGCCAACCGCGCTGAGACGGTTGAGGATCTGAAAAAGTACATGAACCTGACTCCCGATGAGGAGGAGGGTGTCCGCAAGACGCTGGGCAAGCTGCGCATGGCTGTTACCCCCTACTACCTGTCCCTGATCGACCTGAACGATCCCTTCGATCCCATCCGCAAGATGGCCATTCCCCGCGCGGAGGAGCTGGAGTACGCCGACTATGAGGACGCCGATCCCCTGCACGAGGATACCGACTCTCCCACCCCCGGCCTGACCCACCGCTATCCTGACCGCGTGCTGCTGCTGATCACCGACCAGTGTTCCATGTACTGCCGTCACTGCACCCGTCGCCGCTTCGCCGGTCAGAACGACTGCGAAGTGCCCATGCAGCAGATCGACAAGTGCATCGACTATGTGGCCGCTCATCCCGAGGTCCGCGATGTCCTGCTGTCCGGCGGTGACTGCCTGATGGTCTCCGATGAGAATCTGGAGTACATCATCAAGCGCCTGCGCGCCATTCCCCATGTGGAGATCGTCCGTCTGGGCTCCCGCACCCCCGTTGTGTGCCCCCAGCGTATCACTCCCGAGCTGTGCGCCATGCTGAAGAAGTATCACCCCATCTGGCTGAACACCCACTTCAACACCCCCAAGGAGTTCACCCCCGAAGCCGCCAAGGCCTGCGCCATGTTGGCTGACGCCGGTATCCCCCTGGGCAACCAGTCCGTGCTGCTGGCCGGCGTGAATGACTGCATCCATGTGATGATGGAGCTGGTTCACGGTCTGGTCAAGATGCGTGTCCGCCCCTACTACATCTATGCCTGCGATCCTTCTCTGGGTCTGAGCCACTTCCGTACTCCCGTGTCCAAGGGCATCGAGATCATGGAAGCCCTGCGCGGCCATACCTCCGGCTACTGCATCCCCACCTTCGTGGTGGACGCCCCCGGCGGCGGCGGCAAGACCCCTGTTATGCCCAACTACCTGATCTCCGAGACCCCCCGCAAGGTCATCCTGCGCAACTTCGAGGGCGTCATCACCTCCTACACCCAGCCCGAGCACTACGTCCAGGATTGCCACTGCGACGTCTGCACCGGCAAGAAGAAGGTGGAGAAGACCGGCGTGGCATGGGTCGCCGAGGGTACCAAGCAGCGCTATCTGGAGCCCACCAAGCTGCTGCGTAACGAGCGTCACGTCAAGAAGTAAGAGAGAGGTTTAACGTATGGAAAGCAAACTCGGCTTGAATATGGAGCTGGTCAATCAGGCGCGTGCCTCCGCCGCCAAGGTGGCGGACGACACCCAGCACTTCATTGACCAGCACACCACCGTCACGGTGGAGCGCGCTGTTTGCCGTCTGCTGGGTATTGATGGCATCAATGATATGGATGTCCCTCTGCCCAACGTGGTTGTCGACCACCTGATGGCCAACTCCCTGCTGCCCGCCGGCGCCGCGTGGGCCATCGGCAACGCCATGGTGGAGACCGGTAAGGATCCCCAGGGCGTGGCGGATGCCGTCAGCAGCGGCGAGCTGGATCTGAGCAAGATCCCCGCCCACACCGACGCGGAGGTTCGTGCGGCCATCACCCCCGTGGTGAACGCCACCGTGGATCGCATCAACAAGAACGTTGCCAAGCGCAACGCTTACCTGAAGGAGTGGGGCGATAAGGAAGGCCCGTACCTGTATATCATCGTGGCTACCGGTAACATCTACGAGGATATCATCCAGGCCAAGGCCGGTGCCAAGCAGGGCGCCGACATCATCGCCGTTATCCGTACCACCGGTCAGTCCCTGCTGGACTATGTGCCTTACGGCGCCACCACCGAGGGCTTCGGCGGCACCTATGCCACGCAGGAGAACTTCCGCCTCATGCGCGCCGCGCTGGACGAGGTGGGCGAGGAGCAGCACCGCTATATCCGGCTGTGCAACTACTGCTCCGGCCTGTGCATGCCTGAGATCGCCGCCATGGGCGCTCTGGAGCGTCTGGACGTCATGCTGAACGACGCTCTCTACGGCATCCTGTTCCGCGACATCAACATGCAGCGCACCATCGTCGACCAGTACTTCTCCCGCGTCATCAACGGCTACGCCGGCGTCATCATCAACACCGGTGAGGATAACTACCTGACCACCGACGACGCCATCACCGCCGCCCACACTGTGCTGGCCTCCCAGTTCCTGAACGAGGCCTTCGCCAAGGACGCCGGTATGCGCGAGGAGCAGATGGGTCTGGGCCACGCCTTCGAGATGGATCCCGCCGTGGAGAACACCTTCCTGTACGAGCTGGCGCAGGCGCAGATGGCCCGCGAGATCTTCCCCAACGCACCCCTGAAGTACATGCCTCCCACGAAGTTCATGACCGGCAACATCTTCCGCGGCCACATTCAGGACGCCCTGTTCAACATGGTGACCATCCTGACCAACCAGCGGCTGTGCCTGCTGGGCATGATGACCGAGGCCATCCACACCCCGTTCATGTCCGACCGTGCTCTGTCCATCGAGAACGCCCAGTACATCTTCCGTACCATGAAGGATCTGGGCAGCGAGCTGACCTACAAGGAGAACGGCATCATCCGCAACCGCGCCAACGAGGTGCTGACCAAGGCCACCGACCTCCTGAAGGAGATCGAGAAGCTGGGCCTGTTCACCACCATCGAGAAGGGCATCTTCGCCGATGTCAAGCGTCCCAAGGACGGCGGCAAGGGCCTGGCCGGCGTTGTGGTCAAGGACGACAAATACTTCAATCCGTTCATTGAAGTCATGAAAGGCAAGGTGGGAGCATGAGCAGCGGACTGTACAACACCCATAAGATCGATTTCGATACCACGCTGGATCTGACCCGTCTGAAGCCCTATGGCGACACCATGAACGACGGTAAGGTGCAGACCAGCTTCACCCTGCCCGTCAAGGATGACGAGCGCGGTGAGGAGGCCGCCCGCCAGATCGCCAAGAAGATGGGCCTTGAGGAGCCCAACGTGGCATACCACACCGCGCTGGACAAGGAGTTCACCTTCTATGTGGTCTACGGCAGCTGCGTCCACTCCGTGAACTACGAGGATATCCACGTCATCACCGTGGAGTCCGACGTTATGAGCATGGAGGATACCAACGACTATATCCGTGAGCACATCGGCCGCAAGGTCGTGATGGTCGGCGCCTCCACCGGCACCGACGCCCACACCGTTGGTATCGACGCCATCATGAACCGCAAGGGCTTCGCCGGCCACTACGGTCTGGAGCGCTACGAGATGATCGAGGCTTACAATCTGGGCTCTCAGGTTCCCAACGAGGAGTTCATCAAGAAGGCGCTGGAGCTGCACGCCGATGTGCTGCTGGTCTCCCAGACCGTTACCCAGAAGGATGTGCACATCCAGAACCTGACCAACCTCATCGAGCTGCTGGAGGCCGAAGGTCTGCGCGACAAGTTCGTTGTCTGCTGCGGCGGCCCCCGTATCACCCATGAGCTGGCCAAGGAGCTGGGCTTCGACGCCGGCTTCGGCGCCGGCAAGTACGCCGACGACGTGGCGTCCTTCGCTGTGACCGAGATGGTCAAGCGCGGCATGAAATAAGATCCTCAGCAAAGCGGAGAGCCGCCTGGCCGACTCTCCGCTTTTTGCGCAAATCAACAATATATGGGTAGTTTTGCGCAAAAACAACATGGTAATCCCTTGCATTTTCGTGCAAAGGATGCTATGATGCTATTGTCAGAAAAGCCACGAAGCGGGAGTCTCCGTGGCTGTACACCGTCGTCCGGCCGCCGCATCCGCCCCGGCCGCCCGGCGGCATAAAACAAGGAGGAACAGAAATGGCAAAGAAACCTGTACTGACTGCCAAAGAGGCAGCGGCAATGATCCCCGATGGCGCTACCATTATGTGCGGCGGCTTTCTGGCCTGCGGCCAGGCCCGCGCCATCGTCAAGGAGCTGGTCGCCCGCGGCACCAAGGACCTGACCCTGATCGCCAACGATATGGGTCGTGCTGTCGGCCCCAAGGGTGAGGAGTTCTTCGGCATCGCGGAGCTGATCCACAACCATCAGGTCAAGCGCGTCATCGCCACCCATGTGGGCATGACCCCCGAGGTCGGCCAGCAGCACACCGAGGGCACGCTGGAGGTCAACCTGCTGCCCCAGGGCACGCTGGCTGAGTGCATCCGCGCTGCCGGCGCCGGTCTGGGCGGCGTGCTGACCCCCGTGGGCATCGACACGCTGGTGGAGGAGAGCCCCTTCTGCATGGGTCGTCAGACCATCGACGGCAAGGATTACCTGCTGATGAAGCCTATCCACGCCGATTTCGCCCTGCTGGGTACCTATAAGTGCGATGAGTTCGGTAACTGCTGGTACAAGGGCACCATGCGCAACTTCAACGTTGTCATGGCCACCGCCGCCGACACCGTCATTGCCGAGTGCGAGTACATCGTTCCCGTGGGGGACTTTGAGCCCGAGAACATCCATACCTACGGTATGTGCGTTGACTACATCGTGGAAGGAGACAGAAAGTAATGGAAAAGTCCGAGATCAAAGGCTTTATCGCCAAGCGCTGCGCCAAAGAGCTGAAGGACGGCGACGTCGTGAATCTGGGCATCGGCCTGCCCACCCTGATCCCCAACTATCTGCCTGAGGGCGTTGAGGTGATCATCCACGCTGAGTTGGGTATCGTCTCCGCCGGTGTGTCCCCCAAGGAGGGCGACGCCAACTATGATCCCTACCACGTTGTGGATGCCGGCGGCAACCCCTCCTCCGTGGCTTTCGGCGGCGGCTTCATCGACTCCGCCACCAACTTCGGCCTGATCCGCGGCGGCCATGTGGACGCCTGCTTCCTGGGCGCTCTGGAGGTGGACGCCAAGGGCAATCTGGCCAACTGGATCATCCCCGGCAAGAAGATGCCCGGCATGGGCGGCGCCATGGATCTGTGCGTCGGCGCCAAGCACTGCATCGTTTGCATGGAGCACACCGCCAAGGGCAACCCCAAGATCTTCGAGAAGTGCCGTCTGCCCCTGACCGCCTCTCACTGCGTGAACAAGATCATCACCGAGATGTGCGTGTTCGAGGTCACCAAGGACGGTCTGCTGATGACCGAGATCAACCCCGAGTTCACCGTGGACGACGTGAAGGCCGCCACCGCTGCCCCCTTCGCCGTTGCCGCTGACCTCAAGAGCATGATCGACTGATCTGCCCTGCAATAAGCAAAAAAGGAAGGCCCCCCGCGGGGGGCCTTCCTTTTTTTGCCCGGAACCATGCGCCGCCGCGCAAAAGGAAAAGGCCCTTTGGGCCTTTTCCTTTTGCGTATCTCTGTCACTGCTTCAGGCGCTTGTCGCACTTCTTGCTGAGCCATGTGCCCAGACTCTGGAATATCTGCACCAGCAGCACCAGAATGACCACCGCCACCAGCATCACCAGATATTTATACCGGTAGTAGCCGTAGTCAATGGCGATCTTGCCCAGACCGCCGCCGCCGATGATGCCGCTCATGGCGGAGTAGCCCAGAATGGTGGTCAGCGCGATGGTCACGTTCTGGATGAGGGAGGGCACGCTCTCCGGGATCATCACCTTGCAGATGATCTGCATGGGCGTGGCGCCCATGCTCTGGGCGGCCTCAATGATGTTGCCATCCACCTCACGAAGACTGCTCTCCACCAGCCGCGCCACAAAGGGGAACGCCGCCGCCACCAGCGGAACGATGGTGGCCGTGGTGCCCACGGCGGTGCCGATGAGCAGACGGGACAGGGGGAACACCATAATCATCAGGATCAGGAACGGGATGGAGCGCAGCAGGTTGATGAGGACGTTCAGCACCTGCATCAGCCAGCGGGGGAGGGGCAGCACGCCGTTTTTCTCGCCCGCCACCAGCAGTACGCCCAGCGGCAGACCGATGACCAGCGACAGCGCCGTGCTCACCACGGTGACGTAGAACGTCTCCCACACGGCGAAGGGCAGAGAGGGCAGCACGGTCAGCAGGTCCTGCACGGACTTCTGGGAAAACAGATCGCTGTACATACTCACTCCACCTCCTCAACCTGCACGTTGGCCACATTGTGGATAAACGCCACGGCCTTGTCGAACTGACTGCTGGGGATGCCCAGCATCATGCTGCCGTACACCTTTTCAGACAGCTTCTGGGTGCTGGCGGAGATCACGTTGCAGAGGATGCCCTCCTCCGCCGCCAGCCGGGCGATCAGGGGGATGCTGGTGGTCTTGCTGTCCTTGAACACCAGCCGCACCAGCTTTTCCTCCGCCGGGTCGTACACCTGCGCGTCGGCGCCGCCGGGGAACACCAGCCGCCGTCCGGCCGCGGATTTGGGGGCGGCGAACACCGTGCCTACCAGCCCGGCCTCCGCCACCTGCCCCTCGTCCAGAATGGCCACATGGCTGCATATCTCCTTCACCACGCTCATCTGGTGGGTGATGACCACCACGGTGATGTTCAGCTGCTTGTTGATGTCCCGGATCAGCTCCAGGATCTGCCGGGTGGTGTTGGGGTCCAGCGCGCTGGTGGCCTCGTCGCACAGCAGCACCTTGGGATGGGTGGCCAGCGCGCGGGCAATGGCGATGCGCTGCTGCTGGCCGCCGGACAGCTGGGCCGGATAGGCGTCCGCCTTGTCTGGCAGACCCACCAGCTCCAGCAGCTCCCGGGCACGCTGCTCGGCCTCGCTTTTCTTCACCCCCGCCAGCTCCATGGGGAAGCACACGTTCCGCAGGCAGGTGCGCTGCATCAGCAGGTTGAACCGCTGGAAGATCATGGTGATCTCCCGCCGCGCCGCCCGCAGCTGGGCGGGGGTCATGGTGTCCAGCCGCTGGCCGTTGACGATGATCTCGCCGCTGGTAGGCTTCTCCAGCAGATTGATGCAGCGCACCAGCGTGCTCTTACCGGCGCCGGACATACCGATGATGCCGTAAATGTCGCCGTCCTCAATGGTGAGGGAGACGTCCTTGAGAGCGTCTACCCCGCCGGCTGTACCGGCATCAAATGTCTTGCTGACATGCTTCAGTTCGATCACGGACGTCTCCCTCCTTTTCCGGTTACTTGCTCAGGGCGTCCAGCGTGGTCTGCTTGCCGCCGTACAGGCCCATGGGCTCCACATGGACGGCGGAGATGGAGACGATGTGGGTGCTGTTCTGAGCGTTGAAGTCCTCCAGATAGGGCAGGTGCTGGAAGTAGTTGGCGTCCACGGTGCCGTCGTCAACGACGGTGTTGGGCACCACATAGTCATTGTAGCTCTGGATATCCAGCGTGATGTCCTTGGCGGCCAGGATCTCCTTGGCCACCTCCAGGATCTCGGCGTGAGGCGTGGGGGAAGCGGCGATGCTGATGGTCTGGCCCTTCAGGGCGTCGTAGTCCACGCTGGCGTCATAGCCGTCGGTGGGGTTCTCCACCACGGAGACGACGGAGCCGTTGTACTGCTGGCTGATGTAGTCGGCCACCTGCTTGCTCTCCAGCGCGGCCTTCAGAGCCAGGATCTTGGGCTCGTTCTCGTTGCCCTCCTTGACAGCCAGAATGTTGGCGTAGGCAGAGGCGCTGCCCTCAATGAGCAGAGAGTCGCTGACGGGGTTCAGACCGGCGTTGATGGCATAGTTGCTGTTGATGACGGCGTAGTCCAGATCGGGCAGCATGTTGGGCAGCTGGGCGGCCTCGGCCTCTACGATCTCCACATTGTGAGGGTTCTCCACGATGTCGTTCTTGGTGGCGGTGATGCCCACGCCGTCCGCCAGCTTGATGATGCCGTTCTCCTGCAGCAGCAGCAGGGCGCGGGCCTCGTTGGTGGTATCGTTGGGCACGCCGATCTTGACGGTGGCCTTGGTGTCGCTGTCGTTGTTGTCGGCGCTGGTGTTGTCCTTACCGCCGCAGGCCGTCAGGCTCAGGGCCAGGATCAGGGTCAGGGCCAGAGCGGCCAGACGGGTAAAAGTATTACGTTTCATGTTCATGTCTCCTTTTCAAATATGGCTTGAAGGAATATATGATCTTGCTGGCGGCATACCGTGGGGCTGTGCACGTGCCCCGCTGTCTGCCGGAACAAACGAAAGAGGTGGCGGCGCGCCGCGCCGGGACAAAACAAAAACAGCGGCAGGTCGATCGACCCTCCGCTGCTTGCTCACACACCGGCTTTTTCAAGCCGACAAACAGTTTTTGGAAAGCAACCGATCTTTTTGGGCGCGCAGAAACATGCACATGGACATCATACCCATGCACATCTCGCACATCATCATAGCCGTGCCGCGACGCTTCATGCTGCCTTCCTCCTCACTGTATTTTGCCGAAGCTGGGCGCATCATAACGCTTTTGCCGTCAAATGTCAACCCTTTTTTCTCGTTTCTGCATTTTTCCTAAAAAACCTACACATGCCGTAGGCGTTTTCGTGCCATCTGCCATGCCGCAACTTTCTGGTTGCAGAAACCACAAGATGGTGTATAATGTTATGCAATGAACCACAACGGGGAAGGGAGAGGTGCGTATGGCATCCCATGTTTTTGACCTCATCGCGCAGGAGGAGCTGCGGCAGGAGACGACGGTGGAGCTCATCGCCAGCGAGAATTTTGCCAGCGGCAATGTACTGCGGGCGGTGGGCAGCTGCCTGACCAACAAGTATTCCGAGGGCTATCCCGCCCACCGGGCCATGGGCAATCAGGGCCGCTACTACGGCGGCTGCCATGTGGTGGACGAGCTGGAGGAGTACTGCATCGCCAAGTGGAAGGAGGTCTTTGCCACCGACTACCATGTGAATGTCCAGCCCCACAGCGGCTCGTCGGCCAATCTGGCGGCGTACATGGCGCTGCTGCAGCCCGGCGACACGGTGCTGTCCATGAGCCTTGCCAACGGCGGACACCTGACCCACGGCTCGCCGGTGAACTTTTCCGGCAAGCTGTACGATCTCCATTTCTACGATGTGGACGGCGACGGCTTCATCGACTACGACGGCATGGCACGCATGGCCCGCGAGCTGCGGCCCAGGCTCATTATTGCCGGTGCGTCGGCGTACAGCCGCATCATCGACTTTACCCGCTTTGCCGCCGCCGCACGGGAGGTGGGAGCGTACTTCATGGTGGACATGGCCCACATCGCGGGGCTCATCGCGGCGGGGGAGCATCCCAGTCCCTTCGGCCTGGCGGATGTCATTACCTCCACCACCCACAAGACCCTGCGGGGCCCCCGGGGCGGCCTGATCTTCTGCCGTCCGGAGCTGGCGAAGAAGGTGGACAGCGCCGTGTTCCCCGGCATGCAGGGCGGGCCGCTGCAGCACGTCATCGCCGGTAAGGCCGTGGCGGCGGAGGAGGCCCTGACCCCGGCCTACCGCGCCTATGCCCATAATGTGGTGGAGAACTGCGGGGCCATGGCGGCGGAGTTCGTGGCCATGGGCTACCATGTCGTCACCGGCGGCACCGACAACCACCTGTTCCTGCTGGATCTGACGGACACCGGCCTTACCGGCCGGGAGGTACAGGAGGCGCTGGACGCCTGCGGCATCACCCTGAACAAGAACTGCGTTCCCGGCGACCGGCGCCCGCCGTCCCAGACCAGCGGCGTCCGCATCGGCACCGCCGCCATGACCACCAGAGGCTACACGGCGGAGGACTTCTGCCGCGTCGCCCGCCGCATCGATGAGGTCATCCGGGGCATGATGGCGGAAAAGTCCGCCGCACAGCCCTGAAAACCTGCAATTGACCTGAAAAATATCTGGGAAAAACCGGAAATAAGCCGGAAATAAACAGGAAAAAACCTGAAAAAAAGCGTCCCGTTTTCGGGACGCTTTTTTTCAGGTTTTTGTCTCAGGCCAGATAGTTGGCAAGGCTCACCATCAGCGGCATGGTCAGGGCGGAGAACGCCGTCTGTACCGACACCGTGGAGGATGCCAGCGCCGTGTCCAGCTTGAACTTGGCGGAGAACATGCTCATCAGGGCGGCGGGGGGCGCGCTGGCGGCAATGACGGTGATGACTGTCAGGCGGCTGTCCAAGTCCAGCGCCAGACAGATGCCCAGCGTCAGCAGAGGAAAGGCCACCAGCCGCAGCAGCAGGGATACCCACGAGCCCGCGCCCCGCAGGGCGGCGCGGAAGTCCGCATGGCTCAGCTGATAGCCCACCACCACCATGGGCAGCGGCGTGTTCAGGTCGGCCAGATAGGTGATGGGTACCATCAGGATCTCCGGCAGGGTGATCTGCAGAAGGAACAGGGCCATGGCAAGTACGATGCTGATGACGCCGGGGTTCATGAACAGCGGCCGCAGCTTCAGCTGGGAGCGGTCGCCGGTCATGGCGTAGATGCCGTATGTCCAGCTGAGGAACGTGAAGACCACCACATAGGCCGAGCCGTAGAACACGCCAATGGTGCCGAACAGCGCCGCCATCAGGGGGTAGCCCATGAAGCCGCAGTTGGTGAATACGGATCCGAACAGCAGCAGGCTCCGGCGGTGGGCGTCCTTCTCCCGGATCAACAGGCGGGAGAGGACGATGAACGCGGCGTGGAGCAGCAGCGCCACGCCCAGCATGATGACGAATTCGTGGAGCAACTCGCGCTCCAGCGGGCGCTGGAACGCCACCAGCATCATGCAGGGGGAGACGACATACATCACCAGATTGCTGATGCACAGAGAGCCGCGGTCGTCGATGAGCTTGACCTTGCCCAGCACGTAGCCCGCGGCCATCAGCAGGTACAGCGTAATGATCTGACGGCCCACCGTCAGAAAGGATTCTATCATAGGGGAGCACCTTCTTTTTCCGGATGATTTGCGGTGGCCAGTGCCACCAGCAGCGTACCCGCCGCGGCGCCCGCGGCGGTAAAGGCCAGCAGAGCGTTGATGCCGCTGCTGTCCACCAGTCGCCCGCCTATGGCGGTCATCACAGCGGGGCCGAGGCCGTTGGCGCAGATGTGGATAAGTCCCTGCCCCTTGACCTGATTGGCGGCGTCCAGCTTCTCCGCCGTGTAGTACACGGTGCAGGGTAGGAACAGGCCGAACTCGAAGAACTGGAGGACGGCGGCGGTGTACAGCAGCACCGGCGACGATGCCAACAGGAACAGCACCTGCCGCACGGCAAACATGGCCGCCGACAGGCAGAACAGCGCCCGCAGGGAGAACCGCCGCCGCATACGGGGAAACAGCGACATGGCCGGCAGCTCCATGGCGGCGGACAGCGCCAGAATGACGCCCATCAGGCTCTCACCCGCCCCGGCCTTGGCGGCGATGTGTACCATATAGGTGTTGGACACGTTGTGCCCGCCCTGCAGCAGGGCGCAGCCCAGCACCAGCAGCAGGAACGAGGGATAGCGCTTCAGCAGCCGGGAAAGGCTCACCGGCGCGGGCTTCTGCCCATCGGCGGCGGGCACCGGTGGTAGGGGATAGCGGAACGTCCAGACGGCGGCGAGCTGCAGCACCAGCGCCGCCAGCATCACCGGCACGATCACCGTGGGCGGGCGGTGCTCCACCACGAAGCCCATGATCAGCGCCACCACGGCGTAGGCCACGGAGCCGGTGCCCCGGCCCAGCCCGTAGTTCACCGGTACGCCCCGGACGTGGAACGCCATGACCATGCTGTTGAAGAACGGAGACGTGGTGATAAGGCACACGCAGATGACGGTGTAGCACACCAGCAGCGCGGTCTTGCTGGCTATGCCCAGCCACATGGCGATGCCGGTCAGCAGCGTGACCAGCGACAGGCCCAGCACCAGACGGCGGGGCGTGAAGCGGCTGTCCGCATCGGACAGGGAGGCCAGCGCCAGCTGCAGGAAGCAGGGGATCAGCAGCGACGCCGACGTGACCGCGCCCAGCGCACTGTTGCTGAGTCCCCGACTCAGCAGCAGCACCGGGCCGAAGCCCACCATGGCGGAAAAGCCGGTGAAGAAAGCGCCCTGTATGGCGGCATGGTGGATATTCACTTTGCGGGAGAGCTGTTCCACGCCGTCACGACCCCTTTCCGGTGGAAAGTACCAGACAAGTCTATCACAAATCAAAAACCTGTCAAGAGAAACGGTTGTTTTGTGGAGGAAATCGGCGTATAATACCGATGGTACAGCTACTTATGGAATTTTGGGAGGCTCCCTATGAAACTGATGGTTCTCGACGGCAACAGCATCGTCAACCGCGCCTATTACGGCATCCGGCCCCTGACCACACGGCAGGGCCTGTACACCAACGCCATCTACGGCTTCATTACCACGCTCCAGCGTCTGCTGGATGAGGAGAAGCCGGAGGCGCTGTGCGTCACCTTCGACCGGCGGGAGCCTACGTTCCGCCATGAGGCGGATGCGGCCTACAAGGCCCAGCGCAAGGGGATGCCGGAGGAGCTGGCCATGCAGCTGCTGCCGCTGAAGCAGGTGCTGACGGCTATGAGCATCCCCCAGTACGAGCTGACCGGCTATGAGGCCGACGACCTCATCGGCACCATCAGCCGCAAATGCGAGGCCGATGGCTGGGACTGCATCGTGGTCACCGGCGACAAGGACAGTCTCCAGCTTATCACCGACCACACCAAGGTGAAGCTGGTGTCCACCCGCATGGGCCAGACCACCACAAAGGATATGACGCCGGAGACGTTCCGGGAGACCTACGGCTTTGATCCCATTCACATGATCGACCTGAAGGCGCTGATGGGCGACAGCTCTGACAACATCCCCGGCGTACCGGGCATCGGAGAGAAGACCGCCATGGCGCTGGTGCAGGAGTACGGCAGCGTCGACGCGCTGTACGCGCAGATGCCGGACGTACACGCCAAGCCCGCCGCCCTCCGCAAGCTGCAGGAGGGGGAGGCGTCGGCACGGCACAGCTACTGGCTGGCCACCATCGTCACCGACGCACCGCTGGACTTCAAGCCGGAGGACAACCTGCGCCGGCCCTTCAAGCCGGAGCTGTATGACCTGTTCCTGCGTCTGGAGTTCCAGAAGCTCATTGACAAGTACGGTCTGTCCCCCGAACGCACCACGGAAGAAAAGCCGGCCCGCACAGCCAATGTGGAGATCGTGGAGACGGCGGCGCGGGCAGAGGAGCTGCTGACCCTGTGGCGGGCGGCAAATCATGTCACCGTCTATGGCCTGCCGGATCTCTCTGCACTGGCGGTAGAGTGTGAAGCGGGGAAGGACGCGACCTTGATGGCGGAGCTGTACGAAAGCCGCTACGCCGGGAACTGGCATGATCTGCTGGCGTCGCTGTTCGCGGCGGACATCAAAAAGGTGGGACATCACATCAAGGACACCATGCGCGCCCTGCTGGAGCGGGAGCTGCCCGCCGAGGGTTTCGTGTTCGACACGGCGCTGGCGGCCTACCTTTGTGACGCCACCGCCGGCAGCTACGATATCCCCAAGCTGTTCCTCTCCTTCTACAACGAGGAGCTGCCCAAGCCTGCCCATCTGGCGCCGGAGGCGTTTACCTCCCTGCTGGGGGACGACGCGGCGGCGCAGACGGCTCTCATCAGCTATACCTCCGCCGTGTCGGCGCTCCGAGGGACACTGACGCCCAAGCTGCGGGAGCTGGACATGGAGCCGTTGTACTACGATGTGGAGCTGCCGCTGTGCCGGGTGCTGGCGGAGATGGAGACGGCGGGCTTTCTGGTGGACCGGAAGGCGCTGGCCCAGTACGGCGAGACGCTGCAGGGCGTCATGGACGAGACGGAGCAGGCCGTCTACGCCGCAGCGGGGGAGACGTTCAACATCAACTCTCCCAAGCAGCTGGGGGCCATCCTGTTTGAAAAGCTGGGGCTGCCCCACGGGAAAAAGACGAAAACCGGATGGTCCACCAACGCCGATGTGCTGGAGAAGCTGCGGTACGATGCGCCTATCGTGGCGGACGTGCTGCGCTACCGGCAGTACGCCAAGCTGAAAAGCACCTATGTGGACGGCCTTTTGAAGGTCATCGACCCGGACGGCCGGGTGCGCACCAGCTTCCAGATGACGGTGACGGCCACGGGGCGGCTCAGCTCCACCGAGCCGAATTTGCAAAATATTCCCACCCGCACGGAGCTGGGCAGCCAGCTGCGGCGGATGTTCACCGCGCCGGAGGGCTGTGTGCTGGTGGACGCGGACTACTCCCAGATCGAGCTGCGGCTGCTGGCCCATATCGCCGGTGATACGGAGATGCAGGCGGCGTTCCGCTCAGGGGAGGACTTCCACACCGTCACCGCCTCCCGCGTGTTCCATGTGCCGCCGGAAGAGGTGACACCGGAGATGCGCCGCCGGGCCAAGGCGGTGAACTTCGGCATCGTCTACGGCATCTCCGCCTTCTCGCTGGCGCAGGACATCGGCGTAACGGTGGCGGAGGCCAAGGCGTATATGGAGCGGTATTTTGAGACGTATCAGGGCGTGCGGCAGTATATGACCGACGTGGTGACCAAGGCGGAGCAGGACGGCTATGTCCAGACGCTGATGCACCGCCGCCGCGCCCTGCCGGAGCTGAAAAGCAGCAACTTCAATCTGCGGGAATTCGGCAAGCGGGTGGCACTGAATATGCCGGTGCAGGGCGCTGCCGCCGATATCATGAAGCTGGCCATGGTGCGGGTACACCGCCGCCTGAAGCGGGAGGGCCTGCGCGCCCGGCTTCTGATGCAGGTACACGACGAGCTGATCGTGGAGTGTCCGGCGGCAGAGCAGGCGCAGGTCGAGCATCTGCTGACGGAGGAGATGGAGCAGGCGGTCAACCTGTCTGTTCCCCTGATCGCAGAGGCGCATAGCGGCAAAAACTGGCTGGCGGCAAAGGAGTAAGACATGAAACAGGTAAAGATCGTACCCATGGCGGCGGAGCATCTGGACTGGCTGGAGCAGCTGGAGCGGATGTGCTTTTCCCGGCCGTGGTCGAAGAAGATGTTGGCGGAGGAGCTGGACAATCAGTGCGCCGCCTTTCTGGTGGCGGTAGAGCCGGAGACGGAGCAGCCGGTGGGCTACGCCGGACTGCTGGTGGTGGCCGACGAGGGCTATATCACCAACGTGGCCGTAGACCCCGCCTGCCGGCGGCAGGGCGTGGCGAATCAGCTTTTGCAGGTGTTCGACAGCTTCGCACGGGGCAACCATCTGGCGTTCCTGACGCTGGAGGTGCGGCCCTCCAATGCGGCGGCTATCGCGCTTTATCAGGGCTTCGGCTTCACAGAGGCGGGACGGCGGCGGAACTACTACGACCTGCCCAAGGAGGACGCCCTTATCCTGACGAAATACTACACGGAGGAGGCGGCGCAATGAACATACTGGCCTTTGAATCTTCCTGCGACGAGACGGCGGTGGCCGTGGTGCGGGATGGACGGCAGGTGTTGTCCGACGCGATTTTGTCCCAGGCGGATATGCACGCCCTGTACGGCGGCGTGGTGCCGGAGATCGCCTCCCGCAAGCATGTGCAGGCTATCGCCGCCCTGTCGGACAAGGCGTTGGCGGACGCGGGCCTGACGAAAAAGGACATCGACGCTGTGGCGGTGACGTACGCGCCCGGTCTCATCGGCGCGGTGCTGGTGGGTGTGTCCTTTGCCAAATCCGCCGCCTACGCGCTGGGTGTGCCGCTGATCCCCGTCCACCATGTGCGGGGCCATATCGCCGCCAACTATCTGGCGTTCCCGGAACTGGAGCCGCCCTTTGTGGCGCTGGCCATCTCCGGCGGAAACACCCTCATTGTGGACGTGAAGGACTATACGGACATGACGGTGCTGGGCGCCACGCGGGACGACGCGGCGGGGGAGTGCTTCGACAAGGCTGCCCGTGTGCTGGGATTGCCCTATCCCGGCGGCAGACCTATGGACGAGCTGGCACAGCAGTCTGCCGGCGGCAAATACGAGCTGCCGCGGGCCCATGTGTCCGGCGCGGAGCTGGACATGAGCTTCTCCGGCCTGAAGACGGCGGTGGTGAATCTGGCCCACAACGCCCAGCAAAAGGGGGAGACGCTGGACGCCGCCGCGCTGGCACGGGACTTCGCCTGTGCCGTGTCCGGCGAGTTGGTACCCCGCGCCATGCGGGCGCTGGAGCTGACGGGTCACACCACGCTGGTAGCGGCGGGCGGCGTGGCGGCCAACTCCGTTATCCGTGCTGATCTGGAGCGTGCCTGCCGCAAGGCGGGGGTGCGCCTGTTCCTGCCGCCGCTGCGCTGGTGCGGCGACAACGGGGCCATGATCGGCGCGCAGGGCTACTACGAGTATCAGGCGGGCCGCAGAGCTGGTCTTGATCTGAATGCCTACGCCACCATGGATCTGGGTACATTGGAATAACGGCGCCGCCCCGCTCCGTCAGGAGCGGGGCGTTCTGCTGCCGTGATAGGACACAGAAGGTGTCGTTATGGTAAACGGGACGGCAAATAATGATGTTATGTAAAGTAAAACGAGGGATAATGACAGCGTACGACCGTGTTTTCAGCGTTGGAAAATATATGAAAATAGACTGAAATACGTTGAAAATAAAGGATGAAAAGCGTTGTGGAAAACTCGGTGGAAACTGTGGATAACTCTTTGTAAAAATTATGACATGTCGGATTATGTAAAATATATGTAAAGGGGATGTCTTGCGGAAACCGTGCGGAATTGTCCGGCAAAAGTGGGCGAAACGGAAAATGCGGCACAGATTTACGGGGGACGCCGGCGGCGGAGAAAGGCGCGGAATTTTCGCGTAAAGGGAAAAAATCCGTCGGCGGCAGAAAAAATTACGTTATGTATTATTTTGCCGCAGCGGGAAAAAGGAGGTTGACGGCGGCGGCAAAGCGTGTTATACTATCATCCAGTGTTTGACCACGATTATGCCGCTGGATTTGCTTAGGGCGGCTATTGCATTCCGACCCACAGGTGTGGTAAACTAACAAACAGAGTACGGCGAGGAGCCGATTCTCATAGAGATGCTTGTGTGGCTCAGCTGGCAGAGCAGCTCACTCGTAATGAGCAGGTCGCCGGTTCGAATCCGGCCACAAGCTCCAGACTCCTCGCGGATGACGCGAGGAGTTTTTCTATGTACAAGAGCACTGACAAGCGATATACGGTTCCCATGAAGAACGCGGAGGCCTCCGTCCGCATGGAGGGCTGTCAGGTAACGCCCCAGATGCGGGAGCAGTGCCAGCGTGTGCTGCGTGGCGAGGTGACCACGGCGGAGCTGCTGCGGCATTTTTCCAAACCAGCCGAGAGGTGACGATGATATGGCGTACAGCATTGATCCCATTCGGGACAACTGTTATCCCGGCACAACGGTGCTGGTGAACAAACTGCATATCCATGACGAGGCCGCGCTGCAAGAGGCGGAGGCTCTCGCCACCTATGTCAACGCCTCCAAGCTGGAACAATGCCCGCTGGAAGGCGTTTTTGATTTTGCTCACTACAAGGCAATCCATCAATTTCTTTTCTCTGACCTGTACGATTGGGCGGGGCAGATCCGCACGGTGAACATCAGCAAGAAGGGGACAGATTTCTGCCCTGCTGAGGAGATCGAACCGCAGGCCAAGCTGATCTTTGACCGGCTGAAGGAACAGAATTACTTCAAGGGCTTGTCCCATGACGCATTCGTTGAGGAGATCACCGACTTTTACTGCACCACCAACTACCTGCATCCCTTCCGCGAGGGCAACGGACGCACCCAGCGGGCGTTTCTGACGCAGCTTATCCGCAGCGCGGGATATGACCTCAACTGGTCGGAGGTGGATGGCGACCTGCTGATGATTGCCACCATCCAGGCCGCGCAGGGCGTGACAGACCTGCTGCGTCAGGTGCTCGGTGAGGCGATCAAGTGAGTATAGCAAAGAGCCGGCGCAGGATTTGCGCGCACGGCTCGATGAGCAGGCGCACAAGTAGGAATTAGTCGGGCTGCTTTGGCAATTCGCTTTCTTCAGCCGGTACTGCTTCAAGGTCAATATCGGACCAATATGAACCAATATCTGAACTTGTAAAGTATTCAAAATTGCCCGTGAAAGATTTCAGTTTTCCGTTTTTGACTCCATTACAGACATAGATCAGTTCGTAGTTTGTCCCATCCGAAAGGTTAAATCGAAAACTGGTCACATCTGCCCCTGTGGTTTCCTCAACTTGTTTTTCTTTCAATGATAAGTCCTCAAACCTATCATACAAGTTTGCTATGTCAGTTGCTGCAACAACTACTTTCTTTTCTGCAGATACAGGTACTCCTGCGTAGCGATACACTTCAATATTTTCAACATCTCCAACTTCAAAAGGAAAGTCGATATTGACCGTTTCTCCGCTGCATCCGACCAGCCCCATCATTAAAATCAGCAAGGCTATCAAGCCCATCGTTTTTTTCATATCATCGCACTCCTTTGTCAATCCCGATTTGTCAGCTTTTTTTACTCCACATAGGCGCAGAAGCGCTGGATGCCGGTGCGCAGCAGCTCCGCCGCCGCCGCGCCCTCCCCGGCGGCGATGCAGTCCGTGAAGCGCTCCAGCGTTTCCAGACATCGGGCCGTACCCTCCGATGCGATATACTTCTGCCAGAAGGCCAGATTCACCGTGGTGAAGGCGTTGAAGATCAGCGGCGTGATGGTGTTGCCGCTGAGGAACGTGACGCCCCGGTGGTAGCGGAACAGCGCCTGCGCGAAGTCCTCGATGCTCCGGGCGGAGGCCTCCTCCGCCTGCCGCTGCAGGGCCCGGAGCGCGGCCATATCTGCCGCCGTGTGCCGTGCCGCCAGCTCCTCCATGGCCGGGGCCTCCAGATAGTACCGCAGCCGCAGGATGCTCAGCGCTGTTTTCCGGTCAGGGATGCCGCCGTGGAAATCCATGATGGCACGCAGCGTCTCCAGACTGCCGGTCTGGGCGTAGTCCGCCACCGTCACGCCCCGGCGCGACGCGATGTCCAGAAACCCCAGCCGGTGCAGCTCCCGCAGTCCCTCGTGTACCACGGTCTTGCTGATCTTCATCTCGTCCGCCAGCTCCCGCTCCGTGGGCAGACGGTCGCCGGGCCGCAGCTCGCCGGACAGGATCATGCCCTCCAGCTGCTGCACGAACAGCTCCTTTACGGTGGGGGCGACGATCTCACGAAATACCATGCGCACCATCCTTTCTTGGTCAGACCAAGACCATATAAACAGGGTACACAAGTTTATGCGAATAGTCAATAGGAATTTGCGGAAAAAGTTGGTATTATTGGGATAATCGGCACAAAAATCATCACGCGCTCCCACCTGCCGGGGCAAGCGGCTGGTCGGAGCAGCGGACAACGGAGGAATACGCGATGCGAGATATCAACGGCAGCAAGCCCACAAATTTCCCGCTGGACGAGGAGAAGCTCCCGTTCAAGATCCCCTGTCCCGACCGGCCGCCCCGGGAGAAGCTGCTGAAGCTGGGCGGCATGATCACCAACCGGATCGGACTGAAGACCACCGTGGATGACCCGGAGTACTGGGGACTGGACGGCGTCGTCACCGACGAGATGGTGGACGTGGCGCTGAAGATGGGCGTCCGCAAGCCCAAGACCATTGAGCAGCTGATGACACTGACGAAAATGGAGCGTGAGCCGCTGCAGAAGCTGCTGGACGACATGGCGTGGCTGGGCCTGATCGAGTACCACTGGGAGAATCTGGACGGCAAGAACCCCAACCACGAGAAGCGCTACGTCCTGCCCCTGTTCGTCCCCGGCAGCGCCGAGTTCCTGAACATGCGGAAAAGCCAGATCGACCAGCACCCGGAGGTGGCCGCGTTCTTTGAGCGCATGACCATGCTGCCGCTGGAGAAGATCACCCCCATGGTGCCTCCCGGAGGCGCGGGCATCGGCATGCACGTCATCCCCGTGGAGAAGGCTATCGAGACGGAGCAGGAGGCCATCGGTCTGGAGAAGATCTCCTACTGGCTCCACAAGTACGAGGGGAAGTACGCCAAGAGCATGTGCTCCTGCCGCGCCAGCCGGGAGAAGCTGGGCGAGGGCTGCGGCGACGACGTGGAAAACTGGTGCATCGCCGTGGGCGATATGGCCGACTATGTGGTGCAGACCCAGCGTGGCGAGTACATCACCTACGACGAGGCCATGGAGATATTCAAGAAGGCGGAGGACAACGGCTTCGTCCACCAGATCACCAATATCGACGGTGAGCAGAAGATCTTCGGCATCTGCAACTGCAATGTCAACGTATGCAACGCCCTGCGCACCAGCCAGCTGTTCAACACCCCCAATATGTCCCGCAGCGCCTATGTGGCGGCGGTGGAGAGCGAGAAGTGCGTGGCCTGCGGCCGCTGCGTGGAGAGCTGTCCCGCCGGCGCGGTGAAGCTGGGCCAGAAGCTGTGTACCAAGGACGGCTTCATCCAGTACCCCCGGGCCGAGCTGCCCGACGAGGTGAAGTGGGGCCCGGAGAAGTGGAGCATCGACTACCGCGACAAAAACCGCATCAACTGCTACGACACCGGCACCGCGCCCTGTAAGACCGCCTGTCCCGCCCACATCGCCGTGCAGGGCTATCTGAAGCTGGCGGCGCAGGGCAAGTACCGGGAGGCGCTGGCCCTCATCAAGCGGGAGAACCCGTTCCCCGCCGTGTGCGGCCGCATCTGCAACCGCCGCTGCGAGGACGCCTGCACCCGCGGAACGGTGGATCAGGCCGTGGCCATCGACGAGGTGAAGCGCTTCATCGCCCAGCAGGATCTGGACGCGGAGACGCGGTTCATACCGGAGAAGGTCATCCCCAAGGTGGACGGCGAGTTCACCGAGAGGATCGCCATTATCGGCGGCGGCCCCGCCGGTATGAGCTGCGCGTACTATCTGGCGGAGAAGGGCTATCGCCCCACCGTCTTTGAAAAGGAGAGCCGTCCCGGCGGCATGCTGATGAACGGCATCCCCTCCTTCCGTCTGGAGAAGGACGTGGTGGAGGCGGAGATCGACGTGCTGCGCCAGCTGGGCGTGGAGTTCCGCTGCGGCGTGGAGGTGGGGAAGGACGTCACCATTCAGCAGCTGCGGGACGAGGGCTACAAGGGCTTCTATGTAGCCGTGGGCCTGCAGTCCGGCGGAAAGCTGCCCGTCCCCGGCGGCGACGCGGCCGGGGTGGAGGCCGGTATCGACTTCATGCGCCGGGTCAACAGCGGCGCGGATGTGAAACTGACGGGCAGGGTGGTGGTCATCGGCGGCGGCAACATTGCGGCCGACGTGGCCCGCACCGCCGTGCGCTGCGGTGCGGACAGTGTCAGTCTGTACTGTCTGGAGTCCTACGACGAGATGCCCATGGGCGAGGAGGATCGCGCCGAGTGCCAGCGGGAGGATATCGCCGTCCACGCCGGCTTCGGCCCCGTGGAGGTGTCCGCCGAGAACGGAAAGGCCGTGTCCGTCACGTTCAGGAAGTGCCTGCGGGTCAAGGACGGCGAGGGGCGCTTCGCACCGATCTACGACGAGTCGGTGCTGCAGATGGCGCCCTGCGACACGGTGCTGTTCTGCATCGGGCAGAAGGCGGAGTGGAAGGAGCTGCTGGCCGGTACGCAGGCGGCGTTCAACCCAAACGGCACCGCCAAGGCCGATCCCGTCACCTACCAGACGGCGGAGCCGGACATCTTCGTGGGCGGCGACGTGTACACCGGCCAGAAGTTTGCCATCGACGCCATCGCCGCCGGTAAGCAGGGCGCGGCCAGTCTGCACCGCTTCGTGCAGGGCGCGACCCTGACCATCGGCCGCGACCGCCGCCAGTTCATCGAGCTGGACAAGAAAAACGCCCTCATCGCCGTGGATAGCTACGACAACACGCCCCGGCAGCGGGTGGGCTACAACGAGGCGCTGCGCAGGACGTTCCGCGACGAGCGCATCGCCTTCACGGAGGAGCAGGTCAAGGCCGAAACGGCCCGCTGCCTCGGCTGCGGCGCCAGCGTGGTAGACCCCAACAAGTGTATCGGCTGCGGCGTCTGCACCACCAAGTGCGCCTTTGATGCCATCCACCTGTACCGGGAGCGGCCGGAGTGCAGCACCATGTACGCCTGCGAGGACAAGATGAAGGCCATCCTGCCCTACATGGTCAAGCGGGAGATCAAGATCAAGAAGGCCGCCCGCCGCGCCAAAAAGGCCAAGTGATATGCACGAGCTGGGCATCGTATTTCACACCATCAGAACGGTGGAGCGCGTGGGAGCGGACAACGGCCTGACGGAGGTGGCCTCCGTCACGCTGGAGCTGGGCGAGGTGTCCGGCGCCATCCCCAAGGAGCTGGTGAGCTGCTGGGACTGGGCCGTGCAGAAGTCCGGCCTGCTGCGGGGCGCGGCGCTGCGCATCGAAACGACGCCCGCCGTCACGCACTGCGGCGGCTGCGGGCAGGACTACCCCACCGTGGCACATGGCCGCACCTGTCCCCGCTGCGGCAGCGGGGACACATGGCTGCTGCGGGGCAGCGAGATCAGTATCAAGGAGATAGAGGGCGCTTAATATGGAACAGTATAAGATCATCGAGGTAAAGGAGAGCGTGTTCGCCGACAATGACCGGGAGGCGGCGCGGCTGCGGGAGGACTTGAAGCGGGACAGGACGTTCCTGCTGAATCTGATGTCCTCCCCCGGCAGCGGCAAGACCACCACTCTCCGGGGCACCATAGAGCGGCTGCGGGACGATCTGCGCATCGGCGTCATGGAGGCAGACATCGACTCGGACGTGGACGCCAGAGCCATCGCGGATACCGGCGCACGGGCCATCCAGCTGCACACCGGCGGCATGTGCCATCTGGACGCCGATATGACGGAGCAGGGCCTGCGGGAGATCGGCACCCAGGATCTGGATCTGGTGGTGCTGGAGAACGTGGGCAATCTGGTGTGCCCGGCGGAGTTCGACACCGGCGCGGTGAAGAACGCCATGATCCTCTCCGTGCCGGAGGGCCACGACAAGCCCCTGAAATACCCGCTCATTTTCACCGTCTGTGATGTACTGCTTATCAACAAGATCGACGTGCTGCCGTATTTTGACTTCGACATGGACAAGGTGCTGGCCTACGCCCATATGCGCAACCCGCGGCTGAAGGTGTTCCCCATCTCCGCCAAGACCGGCGAGGGAATGGGCGCATGGTGCGATTGGCTGCGGCAGCAGACCGAGGACTGGATCCGGTAATCGGGATACAGGAGACATGAACAAAAGAGACGCGGCTGAAAGGCCGCGTCTCTTTTGCTGTGAGGGGGTCAGTCCCACGCCAGCTCCGTGCAGTACAGGGGGTTGAAGAATGACCAGTAGCCGGTGTACATGTTCTGCTCCGCCAGCCCCGTGTCGATGACCGTGCCGTACAGCAGGCCGGTGTGGTCGTACACCGACACCAGCGTGTAGGTGCCGGTATGGTCGCCGGTGGCCAGCGCCAGCCTGCCGTCCCGGTACAGCATGGAGATCTCGTCCAGCTGGCTGCTGAGCCCCAGCGACGAATAGTCGCCGTAGGCGTAGGTATAGCTGTAGCTGCCGTCCTCCAGCGGGCGGTATTCGCTGTTCCAGACGACCTGACCGTCCTCGGTGAGCTCGGGCCACAGCAGGTCGATGTCGTAGTCCACCACCCAGCCGTCGCCGCCGGGGCGCAGCACGGTGAGGCGACTGCCGGTGCAGGCCACCAGCAGGTCATCGGTGCTGTTGTTGTACACCGGCAGCACATAGTCGTAATAGTCCAGCTCGTAGGATGTGCCGCTCTGCGTCAGCATGGAGGCGGTAAAGTGCCGGGGCGACGCATCCTCCTCCACCACCAGCGTCAGCTTGCAGCGGAAGTCTTCGGCGTCCAGCACCCGCAGGACGTACTGGCCGTCCTCCGCCGTGGTCAGCAGGATCTCCGAGCGGTCACGGGTAAGCTGCAGGCCCACCACCCGCTGCGCCGCGATGTCCAGCGGATAGACCAGCCGCAGCCGCGTCATGTCCGGCTGCTCGTAGGAGTAACCTCCGCCGCCGGTGGCGGTGTAGCGGTTCAGCTCCAGCGGGACGTACCACAGGCCGAAGCCCTCCGGAGCCCAGTCCGGCTGGGGGTCTGCATCGGCGGCGAAGCCCACTGTGGTCAGAAAGCCCTCGTCCAGCCCCACGGAGAACGACGTGAACCGGTTCTCCGCGTGGAGCGTGGTGTCGCCGTACAGGCTCATGTTGTTGTCCGCGTAGTAGTAAAGGGTGGGTTCCATCCAGTCCGTTTCGCCCACGGGGATGCGCAGCTTGTCGAAGGCGGGGAGCGTGTCATCGTAGTAGGTGTGCAGGTCGTCCCGCAGCAGCTGGTTCATATCGTTCCTGTCCCAGGTCAGATACAGGGGATAGGTGTCGTAGAAGTCCCGCATGCGTATCCGCTCCGTGTAGTCCCGACCGTACAGCTCACCGCTCTCCTGCGCGGCCTTCGCGCCCGCCACCAGATGCCGGATCATGGCGTCCTCCGGCTGCGCCATCAGTGTGATGTACCGCCGGTTGTTGTCGCGGCTGTCGTAGATATCCTCCCGCCGGTCGTAGTAGTAGAGCCGCCCATTGTCCGAGCCGCCCGGCATACGGTGGACGGTGTCCCATGTATTGCTGCCCACGTCGTACTCCGTGTCCCAGCGCAGCCGGGTGCCGTACTTGACGGCGGTGTGGAAGCGCAGTCCCTCCGCCGCCGTTACGTCGCCCCGCGCGGCCTTGACGGTGACGGGCAGGGGGGTGGCGGTGCTGTCCAGCCGCAGGGACAGGGTGGTGAGGATGACGGCGGCCAGCACCAGCAGCGCCGCCGCTGCCGCAAGACTCCGTTTCATGTGTCCTCCTCTCCGTCCGTCAGAGCGTCCAGCGCCTGACTGACCCGGTCGGGCCGGTAGTGATATGTCTCCTTGATGTAGGTCATCAGGTCTTTGCCGGACTCCTCCAGCGCGTCGGCGGTGCAGTCGCCCACGATGACGCCCTCCCGGATGAGGACAGCGCGGGAAATGCAGTCCTTCACCTCCTCAATGAGGTGGGTGCTCAGCAGCACCGTCTCCTGCTCCGTCAGGATGCCCAGCAGCACCTTGTAGAAGTCCTCCCGGTTGAAGATGTCGTTGCCGGCGAAGGGTTCGTCCATCAGGATATAGTCCGCGCCCTGGGACAGGGACATGATGACCTCGAACTGGTTCTGCATACCGGCGGAGAAGTTGCGCAGCTTTTTGTCCATGGGCAGGGAGAAGAAGTCCATCAGGCTCTGGAACCGCTTGCCGTTGAAGCGGGGGAAGTGAGCGGCGTAGAAGTCCCGGTGGGCCGCCGGGGTCAGAGCGGGGAAGAAGGAGTGCTCACAGGTGGCGAAGCTGAGCCGGTCGATGCTGGCATGGTCGATGGCCGCGCCGTCCAGCGTCACCGTGCCCTCGTGCTTCGTCAGACCCAGCACGCACTTCATCAGCGTGGTCTTGCCCGCGCCGTTCTCCCCGAACAGCCCCACGATCTGCCCGCGGGGCAGCGTCAGGGACACGTCGCGCAGCGCCTCCTTGGCGCCGTATTTCTTACTGACATGGTTGATCTCAAGCATGTGCGTTCCCTCCTTAGCTGGAATAGGGCGACGCCGCGATGGCGTTCATGGCCCGCTGGATATTTTCCTCTGTGGGCAGGCACTGGTCGGGGGTGATGCAGTACCACGCCCCGTAGCACAGGCCCAGCACCAGCGCGCCCAGCGCGGCGGCGCACACGGCCCACAGCAGCGGCGCTGTCCACACCTGACGCCGCAGGGTCTGCCGCCCATCGGGCAGGCGTCGCATCAGGTAGATGCTGCGTCCACCCAGATAGTAGGAGCTGTACAGCATCACGGCGGACAGCAGCGCCAGCAGCACCACCACGCCGAACACGATGACCACCGGCTCCGCATAGGCGGCGAAGTGGTTCATCAGCGCCGTGTCCATCAGCCGTCCGTCCCAGTAGAACAGGCCCCGATAGGTTGCGGCGTACTGCACGGTGAAGTCGATGGCGCTCACCAGAGCGCCCAGACCCAGGCTTCCGGTGATGATGCCCTGCATGGTGTCCGCCGGTACGTTGGGAGGCAGGATGCGCTCAAGCGTCCTGCGCAGTGCGGAAGTCCGTTTTTGCGTCATCGTCCGTCTCTCCTTTCAGAAACTGCGTCATGGTGATGCCCAGTGCCGCCGCCGTGACAAGGCACAGCAGAATGGTGGTGCCGGAGCCCATCCGGAAGAAAAAGCTGCCGATGGTCAGCGCCAGCGCGATAAAGGGGGCGATGCTGAACCGGCCCCGGCGCTGGGCGTGGGAGAACCGGGCGGCCGACACGGCGCACAGCGCCGTCAGCAGCAGATTTTCCAGCCACACGGCGGCGTCCCGCAGGGGCAGCAGGTGGTGCAGAAAGCTGCCGGAGTAGACGGATAGCAGCAGCGTCTGCGGCCCCGGCGTATAGCTGCCGTAGGGCATCTGCACGGTGTCGACGCGCAGCTTTACCACCGCGACGCACACCGCCGCCATCACCGCCCAGTAAAACAGGACGCACACGGCGTTGTACAGCGACCACCACAGGCAGAGGCTGTCCTCGCCGATCCGCAGCCGCCCCACGGTCAGGCCGGTCTTGGCCCCGTAGCCGCAGCCGTTGAGGCTCAGCACCGCCAGCAGGACGGCGAAGCCCACGGCGCAGACGGCTGCCGCGCCGGTCTTGCCCGGCAGCGCGCTGAAGTCGCTGGGGTAGTACTCTGACGTTACGCTGCCGTCGTCGTTGGCGTAGACGACGCGGTCCTCATACGCCGGTACCAGCCGCAGCAGCGCGCCGGACAGCAGCGCCGCCAAAATCGTGACGGCAATGACCTTGCATACGGTGCCGCGCGCCGCCAGCGCCAGCACGGATAGATGCTTTCTCATGCGTCCGTTCCCTCCCTGTCATACAGTGTGTCCAGCAGGCGGTGGGCGTCCTCGCGGGTCAGGCCCATGCGCCGGGCCGCGTCCACCATGGCCTGCATCTCCGTTTCCAGCAGCTCCCGCCGCAGGGCGGCGATCTGCTCCGGCGTGGCCTGAATATAGCTCTTGGCCCCGGCGCGGGATGTGACCAGCCCCTCGTCCTCCAGCAGGCGGAAGGCCTTCTGCACGGTGTTGGGGTTTACCGCCAGTAGCGCCGACACCACCCGCCGGGAGGGCAGCTCATCGCCGTCCTGTATGGTGCCCGCCGCCAGTCCCTGCTGGATATAGCGGATGATCTGGAGATAGATGGGCGTGCCGTCCGTCTGTCGGAACGCCTGAAATGAGATCACGCGCCGCACCTCCTTTCTGTAAACTGTATTACTTGTGTAATACGGATGTTAACTGTATTATATGCGTGGTACAGTTCGTTGTCAAGGGGAAAATTAAAAAAGTCCTAAGCTCCGGCGGCTTGCCACCGGCGGGCCGGTGTGCTATCATAGTGCCGGAGAGGGAGGGGAGAGCCATGTACCGCATTTTTATCGTGGAGGACGACGCGGCCATCGCCCAGGCCGTCTGTGAGCAGGCGGCATCCTGGGCGCTGGAGGCGCGCTGCGTCACGGACTTCCGCCGCGTGGCGGAGGAGGCGGCGGCCTACGACCCGCACCTGATCCTGCTGGACATCTCCCTGCCGTTTTTCGACGGCTACCACTGGTGCCGCCAGATCCGGAAAAGCAGCCGCGTGCCCATCATCTTTCTGTCCTCGGCGGCGGACAACATGAACATCGTCATGGCCATGAACATGGGGGCCGACGACTTTATCGCCAAGCCCTTTGACCGGAACGTGCTGATGGCCAAGGTGCAGGCCCTGCTGCGGCGGGCCTACGATTTCACGGTGCAGCCGCCGGTACCGGCATGCCGGGGCGCGCGCCTGCGCACCGATATACAGAAGCTGGAGTACGGCGGCGCATCCGTAGACCTGACGAAGAACGAATACCGCATCCTGCTGTGCCTGATGGAGCGGGCGGGGCAGGTGGTCAGCCGAGAAAAGCTGATGCAGACCCTGTGGGAGACGGACAGCTTCGTGGACGAGAACACCCTGACGGTCAACGTCAACCGCCTGCGGCGGAAGCTGGCGTCAGCGGGACTGGAGGATTTTATCACCACCCGCCACGGCGTGGGCTATCTGGTGGAGTAAGGAGCGATATGGAACTTTTCTGGCGCTATATCCGCCGGCACCGGCTGGCGATATGCGTATTTGTGCTGTGCTGCGCACTGCTGGCGGGCAGCTTTGCGCTGTACCAGCTGCCGCTGGCGGCGGTGGCCTACCCGGCGGCGCTGTGTCTGCTGGTGTGCGCCGCCGCGGCGGCATGGGACTATGCCCGCACCGTTCGCCGCCACCGGCGGATGGCGGAGCTGCGGACGGAGGCCAACGCCATGCTGCTGGCGCTGCCCGCCCCGGACACCATCGGGGAGGCGGACTGCATGGCCGCCATCGAGACGCTGCGCCGCGCCGCGTCGGAGCGAGAGACGGCCAACACCGCCCGCCACCGGGAGATGGTGGACTACTACACCGCGTGGGTACACCAGATCAAAACGCCCATCGCCGCCATGCGCCTGACGCTGCAGCTGGACGACACGCCCAACGGGCGGAAGCTGATGAGCCAGCTGCTGCGCATCGAGCAGTATGTGGACATGGTGCTGATGTACCTGCGGCTGGACGAGGGCACCAGCGACTATGTGATCCGCAGCTGCGACGTGGACGAGGTGATCCGCCAGAGCCTGCGGAAATTCGCCGGGGAGTTCATCGACCGGCGGCTGACGCTGCACTATGCGCCGGTGGGTCTGACGGCGGTGACGGACGAGAAGTGGCTGGGCTTCGTGGTGGAGCAGGTGCTGTCCAACGCCCTGAAATACACGCCGGAGGGCGGCAGCATCACCATTGACGCGGAGGAACCGGCTACCCTGTGCATCCGGGACACCGGCATCGGCATCGCGCCGGAGGATCTGCCCCGCATCTTCGACCGGGGCTACACCGGCCGCAACGGGCGGACGCACCGACAGGCCAGCGGCATCGGACTGTACCTGTGCCGACGTATCTGCCGGGATCTGGGCCACACCATCACCGCCGCGTCCGCCGTGGGGGAGGGGACGGTCATCCGGCTGGATCTCAGCCGCCGCACCGGCCCGCTGGAGTGAAAACCTTACATTTTTGTTAGAATGGGGGCGGGAAATGTAAGCTGACCGCATGGCAGCCGTTTCCCGCCCCTGTTATACTGTGACCTGTAAACAAAAGGAGGTCGTTTTTATGTCGATTCTGGAAGTCAGCGGTCTGCGCAAGGTGTATACCACCCGCTTCGGCGGCAGCCGCGTGGAGGCCCTGCATAACGTGGAGTTCACGGTGGAGCAGGGCGAATATGTGGCCATCATGGGCGAGTCCGGCAGCGGCAAGACCACGCTGCTGAACATACTGGCGGCGCTGGATACCCCCACCGCCGGGACGGTGCGGCTGGACGGGCGCGATCTGTCCGCCGTGAAGGAGGCGGACGCCGCCGCGTTCCGCCGGGATCATCTGGGCTTCGTGTTTCAGGAGTTCAACCTGCTGGACACATTCTCGCTGGAGGACAACATCTACCTGCCGCTGGTGCTGGCGGGGAAGCCTTACTCCGAGATGCGCGACCGCCTGCGCCCGCTGGCGGAGCAGCTGGGCATCACGGAGCTGCTGAAGAAGTATCCCTACGAGGTGTCCGGCGGGCAGAAGCAGCGGGCCGCCGTGGCCCGTGCCCTTATCACCCAGCCCCGTCTGCTGCTGGCCGACGAGCCTACCGGCGCGCTGGATTCCCGCGCCACCGACGAGCTGCTGACGCTGTTCGGCGACGTGAACCGCCGGGGCCAGACCATTCTCATGGTCACACATTCCGTCAAGGCGGCCAGCCGTGCCGGACGGGTGCTGTTCATCAAGGACGGCGAGGTGTTCCACCAGCTTTATCGCGGCGATACCGGGGACGCCGGGTTTTACCAGATGATCTCCGACACGCTGACCATGCTGCAGGCAGGCGGTGACGCGCGATGAACCGTGGATTTTACCCCCGTCTGGCGTGGACGGGCATGAAGCAGAACCGCCGTCTGTACCTGCCGTATCTGCTGACCTGCACCGGCATCACCGCCATGTTCTACATCCTCATGGGCCTGTCTGTGTCCTCGGTGCTGCCCCAGATGTCCGGCGGCCGCAGTACGGCCCTGATTATGAGTCTTGGCAGCGTGGTCATCGCCGTGTTTGCCCTGATTTTCCTCTTTTATACCCATTCGTTCCTCATCCGCCGCCGCAGCCGGGAGTTCGGCCTGTACAATGTGCTGGGCATGGGCAAGGGCAACATCGCCCGTATCCTGCTGTGGGAGACGCTGCTGACCTACGCCGGCACCACCGTCACCGGCCTTGCGCTGGGCGTGGCGCTGTCCAAGCTGGCGGAGCTGGGGCTGATGAACCTGCTGCGCAGCCGGATCACCTACACGTTCACGGTGAACGCGGTGTCCCTGCTCATCACGCTGGCGCTGTTCGCCGCCGTACACACCCTCATCTTTCTGCACGCTCTGTGGCAGCTGCACCGGGTCAGTGCCGTGGCCCTGCTGCACAGCGAGTCCGTGGGCGAGAAGCCGCCCCGGGCCAGATGGGCGCTGGCGGTGCTGGGCCTTGTCCTGCTGGGCGGGGCCTACTGGCTGGCCGTGTCCATCCGCGACCCGCTGGAGGCGCTGTTGTGGTTCTTCGCGGCGGTGATCATGGTCATTCTGGGCACCTATCTGCTGTTCATCACAGGGTCTGTGGCGCTGTGCCGCGCCCTGCAGAGGAATCCCCGCTATTACTACCAGTCCCGCCACTTCGTGTCCGTGTCCTCCATGGCCTACCGCATGAAGCGCAACGGCGCGGGGCTTGCCAGCGTCTGCGTGCTGGCCACCATGGTGCTGGTGATGCTGTCCTCCACCACCTGCATGTACTACGGCGTGGAGGACGCCCTGCACCAGCGCTATGTCCGGGACATCAACGTGGAGTGCTACTTCGGCGGCGACGTGAGCCGCATGAGCGATGAGAATCTGAACGCTCTGCGCACCGCCCTGACCGGCGCGGCGGAGGAGATGGGCTCCTCCTTCGATAACGAGCAGACCTACCGCGCCGCCTATGTCTACGGCATCCTGACGCCGGAGGGTGTGCTGCGTCCCGCGCTGGCGGAGACGGACGGCGTCATGGAGAGCACCCGCGTGACGCTGCTGCCCCTGTCGGACTACAACGCCGTCATGGGCGCCGATCTGACGCTGGCGGCGGACGAGGCGCTGGTCTACGGCAACCGCATGACGTTCACGGCGGAGAAATTCACCGTGGGCGGCACGGCGTGGCGCGTCCGGGGACAGCTGGACAGCTGCCCGGTCAACGGCGCGGCAGCGGCGGATGTCACGCCGTCCCTGTTCGTGGTGGTGCCGGACTTCGACAGCGCCGCCAACACCATGCTGGACACCATGTCCGGCGGCGCAATGGTCGTACAGCTCCGCTGGTACTGCAGCTTCGACAGCGACCTGCCCGCCGAGGAGCAGTTCGGCGGCGGCTCCTACGAGGAGAGCGTCCGCGATCCGCAAAGCCTGACGGACGCGGTGCAGTGGGCGCTGTACGACGCCGCCGCAGGCGGCGATATTGTCACCGGCTGGGAGGTGGACTCGCTGGCCGCCAACCGCAGCGATTTCTACGGCAGCTACGGCGGGCTGTTCTTCCTGGGCATCATGCTCAGCGTGGTGTTCCTGCTGGCCGCCGTGTCCATCATCTACTACAAGCAGATCTGCGAGGGCTACGAGGATCAGAGCCGCTTCGACATCATGCAGAAGGTGGGCATGACGAAACGGGACATCCGCCGCAGCATCAACTCCCAGCTGCTGACGGTGTTCTTCCTGCCCATGGCTCTGGCCGGCGTACACCTGTGCTTCGCGTTCCCCTTCATCCACAAGCTCCTGCTGCTGTTCAACCTCAGCAACACACCGCTGCTCATCGGTACCACCGTCGTCAGCTATGTGGCCTTCGCCCTGCTGTACACGCTGGCGTACAAGCTGACGTCCAACGCCTACTACCGCATCGTCAGCGGCGCGGTGGAGCGTGAATAGGCAAAAAGCTCCCTCCAGCCCGTCGGCTGGAGGGAGCTTTGCGTATCGGTCATTCCTCGGTGAAGTGGACGTGGTTGAAGATGTGATCCTGACAGAAGCAGTGGTAGCCCGCGCACTTGCTGCAGTAGCGGAACTGCAGGTCGGGGTAGTCCGTGTCGGTGCGGCCGCACACGGCGCACTTGTGGTGATAGCCCTTTTCCTGGGTCTGCTGCTTCACCGCCTGCCTGTACTGCACGGTCTTGGGGCTGTACTGCGTTTTGGTGCGGGCGGCCAGATAGTGTACCTCCGGCCAGATGAACACGGCGAAGTTCAGCAGCGCCACCACCGGCAGCACCACGCCCGCCCAGTTGTGCTGGCCGATGGCCCGGACGATGTCGAAGGCGAACAGCGCGCCGTCCAGATAGGCCAGCCACTTCATCTTCACGGGGATGATGAACATGAACAGCACCGTGGTATCCGGGAACAGCATGGCGAAGGCGAAGAACATGGACAGGTTCACATAGGTGGTGCCCGCCACGGTAATGTAGCTGTTGCCGGTGATGACGCTGGCCAGCACTGTGCCCAGCACCGTCAGCAGCACGCCGCTGAAGTAGTACAGGTTGAACTTGGCGGTGCCCCACTGCCGCTCCAGCGTGGAGCCGATCCAGTAGTAGAAGTACAGACTGACCAGCAGCCAGAGCGGAGAGCTGTTACTGGGGTAAAAGACGAACGTGACGATGCGCCAGATCTCGCCGTGGAGCAGGCCGTTGAGGTTGAACGTGAGAAAGTCCAGCGCGGTGGGGTCGGCGGACACCGTCAGCATGGACAGAATGTACACCGCGGCGGTGCCGATGACGATGACGCGCATCAGATTGGGAATGCCGAACCGGGGGTGGGCGGCGCAGAAGCGCTGCACCCCGTCATAGAGCTTTTTCAAGGGGAATGTCCTCCTGTATCAATTCAAGTAACGCCTATTGTAGCGCATAGGGCGGAAAAAGTCATGTCATTTTTTTGAACAATGGAAATGTTTCCACAAAGTGAATTATTTGCAAATTTCCGGGAAAACCTATTGACAGCCGCAAAATATGTGCTAAGATAGACCATACAAGTGAATACCTTATCAAGAGTGGCGGAGGGATCGGCCCTATGAAGCCACGGCAACCTGTTTTTTCAAGGTGCCAAATCCGACGAACGAATCGAAAGATGAGGGAAGGCAAGAAAGCTTCAGCACTCTGTCGGTTCGGCAGGGCGCTTTTTTATTGCATTTTCCCAAAAGAAAGGAGAAAAATCATCATGGCAAGACATCTGTTTACTTCTGAATCCGTTACCGAGGGGCATCCCGATAAGATCTGCGACCAGATCTCCGACGCGGTGCTGGACGCGATTTTTGAGCAGGACCCCAATGGCCGCGTGGCCTGCGAGACCTGCGCCTCCACCGGCCTCATCCACATTATGGGTGAGATCACCACCAGCTGCTATGTGGACATCCCCAAGATCGCCCGTCAGGTGGTGCTGGACATCGGCTACGACCGCTCCCAGTACGGCTTTGACGGCAATACCTGCGCCGTCATCACCAACATCGACGAGCAGTCCGGCGATATCGCGCTGGGCGTGGACAAGAGCTACGAGGCCAAGGCCAAGGGCGAGAGCGAGCTGGACAACGGCGCCGGCGACCAGGGCATGATGTTCGGCTACGCCTGCGACGAGACGCCGGAGCTGATGCCGCTGGCCATCTCTATCGCACACAAGATGGCCAAGCGCCTGACCGATGTGCGCAAGCAGGGTCTGGTGGACTATCTGCGTCCCGACGGCAAGACCCAGATCACCGTGGAGTACGACGACAGCGGCAAGCCTGTCCGCGTGGACACCGTGGTGCTGTCCACCCAGCACAGCCCCGACGTGTCGCTGGAGCAGATCCGCAAGGACATGATCGAGCTGGTGATCAAGCCCACCGTTCCCGCTGAGCTGCTGGACGGTGAGACGAAGATCTACGTCAACCCCACCGGCCGCTTCGTCAGCGGCGGCCCCGCCGCCGACACCGGACTTACCGGCCGCAAGATCATCGTGGATACCTACGGCGGCAGCGCCCCCCACGGCGGCGGCGCCTTCTCCGGCAAGGATCCCACCAAGGTGGATCGCTCCGCCGCCTACGCCGCCCGCTGGGTGGCCAAGAATGTGGTGGCCGCCGGTCTGGCCAGAAAGTGCCAGATCCAGCTGGCCTACGCCATCGGCGTGGCCCGTCCCGTCAGCGTGCTGGTGGAGACCTTCGGCACCGGCGTAGTGGCCGACGACAAGCTGGAGGCCGCTGTGGAAAAGGTCTTTGACCTGCGCCCCACCGCCATCATCCGTGATCTGGAGCTGCGCAAGCCCATCTACCGTCAGTTGGCGGCCTACGGCCACATGGGCCGCGAGGAGCTGGGCGTGGCATGGGAAAAGACCGACCGCGCAGATGCCCTCAAGGCGGCGCTGGGCCTGTAAATCCCCGACATAAAAAGAGTCCCGCAGCATAGACGGGTGTCCGTAAAACAGTTAATCCTCCGTATGGCTTAGACCATGCGGAGGATTTGTTTATGTCTAATCTTCAAACTTGCTGGCGGCAAACGGTTTGTCAAAACCGTTTGCGGACGGCAAGTCCACAAGGGATAGACGCACAAGCGTCGCAAGGGAGTGTAGCTCCCTTGACGGAACGAAGTGACGAAACATTCTCGGTCGGGCAGTTTTCTTCTGCTGACTGGGAATGAAGCTCCGCAGGACGCACATACTCCCGATAGGAGAGTATAGAAGTGCGCCCTTTAGTTCCTAAAGGGATTTTATCAGTTCGCCAAACTGAAAGTTTCCGTTGCTTGTCTATTTATATAAAGCCTCTTTTTTTTGCTTCTTCAATCAATATAGGTTGAATTAAAGGATATGTCCAATTTTCAACTAACTTATCTGAAATCAATATCTTCTCAATCTCACTATGTAATTCCTCAAATGAGTTAATGTCTGCAATAAATAACATTCCGAAAGTTTCATCATCAATATTTTCATTTACTCGTGTCTTTCCTTTAACAGAATACACACATATTGGTTCAATTCTAAAATCAACTGCTCCTGTTTCTTCTTGTAATTCTCTTTTAGCTGTTTCTAAAATACTTTCTCCAGGTTCTCTGTGACCTCCTGGTATTTCATAAGTCTCTCTTTCTTTGTGTTTACAGAATACCCACTTGTTATCTGTTTTGGATATTATCACTGCAAACTTCAAAAATTCATCTGCGACATTGTCATAAAATTTTACTTCTACCATTCTATCAATACCTCGTCTAATTCAAATTTATCTAACTGTTTTATGAATTAAAATCTACTGATTGTAATGATACAACACTTCTTTTCCATGCCTTTCAGCATACTCAATTTCTTTTTTCACAGATGTTCCAATATAACCATCCATATTTACAACATATATTCCATCACTTAAATCTATTTTTCTGTAATGAGCATCTTCAAGTTTTAAAAGTTCATCTTCAGTTGGAACAATATTATCTTCACAATAAACACATTGTAATATATTATATCTTATATCCTTTGCTTATTTCAAGGTCATAAGCAATTTTTTTCATATCTTCGGCAAATTTCATGCTTCCACAAATTGTATAAGTTTTCACCCAATCACCTCATCAAATTCCGATTTGTCTGCTCACTTTTCGTATTTAAATTATACCATAAAACTTGTGAACATTTCTACCGCAACTTTGGACTATATGAGAAAAGTCCGAACAGTTTTCTGCCCGGACTTCCTCGCTCAATCGTAAATCAATTCCGCTTTCACAATCTCCTCTGCCTGTGCCTTGCAAGCGTTCATCTGCCGCACCCATTCCATTTGGTTTTCAGCTTTCAGTTGCTCGGTCACGCCGTTTTGCTCTGCCAGTGACCGCACGATCAGCTCCATGCGGTTTCGTGCCGCTTCGTCAATCTTAGCGCAATACTGTCTTACGTACACCCAGCATACGCTGCGGGACTCTTTTTTTACTTGTCTCGGCATTGGAGCCCCAGCTGATAGAAGGCCACGGCGCTGGCCGCCGCCACGTTGAGACTGTCCACTCCGTGGGTCATGGGGATCATCACCGTGTAGTCACACCGGACGATGGTGCCGTCCGCCAGCCCGTCGCCCTCGGTGCCCAGCACCACCGCCAGCTTCTCCGCCCGCAGCAGGCGGGGGTCGTCCAGCCGCAGGGAGTCCTGCCGCAGGGCCATGGCCGCCGTGGTGAAGCCCAGCTCATGCAGCGTCTCCGTCCAGTCCACCTCCTCCGGCAGGTACGTCCACGGCACGAGGAACACGTTGCCCATGCTGACACGGGACGCCCGGCGGTACAGAGGGTCGCTGCCCTGCTGGGTCAGCAGCACCGCGTCCATACCCAGCGCCGCCGCGCACCGGAAGATGGCCCCCACGTTGGTGGGGTTCATCACGTTTTCCAGCACAGCGATGCGCCGCGCTCCGGCGCACACCTCCGCCACGGAGGGCAGGGGCGGACGCCGCATGGCGCACAGCATCCCCCGGGTCAGGTGGAAGCCGGTGAGCCGCGTCAGCACGTCCAGCGGCGCGGTGTACACCGGGATATCCGGCTGGCAGCGGGCGAGGATGTCCGCGCCCTTGCCGGTGATGTGCTGCGGCTCCATGAGGAACGACACAGGCACGCAGCCCGCGTCCAGCGCCCGTCCGATGACCAGCGGGCTTTCCGCGATGAACAGCGCGTTGGCCGGATCGGCCCGGTTCACCAGCTGGTTTTCCGTGGCCCGAGCGTAAATATCCAGCTCCGGTGCGGCAAAATCGGTGATCTCGATGGTGCGGGCCATGGGGCCTCCTTTCTCCGTCAGCCGTTGAGGATGCTCATGAACTCCTCGCCGGTGATGGTCTCCTTCTCGTACAGGTGCCGGGCCAGCTCGTCCAGCTTGGCGCGGTTCTCGGTGAGGATCTGCAGCGCCTTTTCGTGCTGCTTCTGTACCAGCGCCACCACCTGCTGGTCGATCTTCGTCTGGGTGTCGGCGGAGCAGGCCAGGGAGGCGTCGCCGCCCAAATACTGGTTGGTGACCGTCTCCAGCGCCACCATACCGAACTCATCGCTCATGCCGTAGCGGGTGATCATGGCCCGGGCCAGCTTGGTGGCCTGCTCGATATCGTTGGAGGCGCCGGTGGTGATGGAGCCGAACACCACCTCCTCGGCGGCACGGCCACCGGTGAGGGTGGCGATCTTGTTCTCCATTTCCTCCCTGGTCATCAGGTAGTGGTTGCCCTCCTCCACCTGCATGGTGTAGCCCAGCGCGCCGGAGGTGCGGGGCACGATGGTGATCTTCTGCACCGGGGCGGAGTGGGTCTGCAGCGCCGCCACCAGCGCGTGGCCGATCTCATGATAGGACACGATCTTCTTCTCATGGTCGGTCATGATGGCGTTCTTCTTCTGGTAACCGGCGATGACCACCTCGATGCTCTCCTCCAGATCCGACTGTGTGGCGAAGCGGCGGCCGTCCCGGACGGCCCGGAGAGCGGCCTCGTTGACGATGTTGGCCAGCTCCGCGCCGGACGCGCCGGAGGCCATGCGGGCGATCTTGTTGAAGTCCACGTCCTCGGCCACCTTGATCTTCCTGGCGTGTACCTTCAGAATGGCTTCGCGCCCCTGCAGATCGGGCAGCTCCACCGGTACCCGACGGTCGAAGCGGCCGGGACGGGTCAGCGCCGGGTCAAGGGACTCGGGGCGGTTGGTGGCGGCGAGGATGATGACGCCGTTGTTGCCCTCAAAGCCGTCCATCTCGGTGAGCAGCTGGTTCAGGGTCTGCTCCCGCTCATCGTTGCCGCCGTACTGGCCGCCGCTTCGCTTCTGACCGATGGCGTCGATCTCGTCGATGAACACGATGCAGGGGGCCTTCTCCTTGGCCTGATTGAACAGGTCGCGCACCTTGGAGGCGCCCATGCCCACGAACATCTCCACGAATTCGGAGCCGGACATGGAGAAGAAGGGCACGTTGGCCTCACCGGCCACGGCCTTGGCCAGCATGGTCTTGCCGGTGCCCGGAGGGCCGACAAGCAGGATGCCCTTGGGCATGGACGCGCCGATCTCCTTGTACTTGCTGGGGTCGTGGAGGTAGTTGACCACCTCCTGCAGGTTCTCCTTGGCCTCGTCCTCGCCGGCTACGTCGTCAAACTTGATGCCCTCGGCGGACTTGACGTAGACCTTGGCGCTGGACTTGCCCATGTTGAACATCATGGAGTTTCCGCCGCCCATTTTCTTCATCATGCTGCGGGAGATGACCTGCCCGATGCCGATGAACAGGAGCAGCGGCAGCACCCAGGCCAGGATATCCAACAGCACCGAGCTCTGCTGGATCTCCTCGCCGGTGGTGGACACGTCCGCGTCCAGCAGACGCTGCACCAGACCGTCGTCGGGGACGATGGCGGTCTTGTAGACGGCCGTCTCCTCCTTGTCCGTAAACAGGATGCGGTTGCTTTGCTGCTGGATCTCCACGCGGCCCAGCTGGCCCTGCTCCGTCATGGACACGAAGGTGTTGTAGTCCACCTCCTTGATCTGATGCTCCGCCAGCCACGGCATGGCCAGCAGATTGAACAGCAGCAGTACCAGCAGCGCCACGATATAGTAGTAGAGCAGCGGTTTCTTAGGGGTCTTTACCTCATTCATGAAGTCATCTCCTTGTCGCCATATTTTGCAAAGTATTATAGCCGTGCCGCTGCGCAAAGTCAAATGTCAATGCGGCGGAAATGTGTGAATCTTCGCTGAACGGCATCGCTGCCGGGAACTTATTGCATATTTTGTGAACAGACTGTGCTGTTTTTGTGAATATTAGCACTCTCCTCTTGACAGTGCTAAAATTGGCGTTATAATAAGGCCGAACCTTGAGAGAGGGGGGCGAGAGAGTCCCTCCGGAGAGGCTCGAGCATGTTGATACAATGAGGGTAATGTAGAGACGGCGCACCCAAGGCGCGCCGCAGTACGAATGGAGGTATGACATATGTTGCCCAGCATTTTTGGTGAGAACCTGTTTGATGATTTCTTTTCCGATCCCTTTGGCATGATGATCCCGCAGGGCCGCGATCCCCTGTACGGCAAGCACGCCAAGAACCTGATGAAGACCGATGTCCGCGAGACGGAGGGCACCTACGAGCTGGATGTTGACCTGCCCGGCTTCACCAAGGACGAGGTGAACGTGGAGCTGAAGAACGGCTATCTGACCATTCAGGCCGCCAAGGGTCTGGATAAGGATCAGTCCGACAAGAAGGGCAAGTACATCCGTCAGGAGCGCTATGCCGGTGCGTGTAGCCGCACGTTCTATGTGGGCGAGGAGGTAGAGCCGGAGGATGTGACCGCCAAGTTTGAAAACGGCATCCTGCAGCTGTCCATCCCCAAGGCCGCCAAGAAGCAGCTGCCCAAGAACACCAGCGTCACCATCGGCTGATGTGAGAGCAAAAAAATGACCCGCTTTTTTGCGGGTCATTTTTTTGCTCTTTTGTGCAGCGCCTGCAGGCTCAATTCGCCTGCCAGCTTGAACAGCGCGTCTGCCATGACCTGCTCCGGCGGCAGTCCGCCGGCGGACAGGCCGACCTTCCGATAGAATTCGTACACGGCGCTGTCCACCGTGATAGTCACTTTTTCCATCCCCCTGCATCATGATAGGACTGAAACCAGTCCCATTATAACACGATGTCATTCTACAATCAAGAAAAAGAGGACTTATTTCAGTCCGAATTTGCGAGGTGCAGAATGGCGCAGAAGATCAAGCAGGACGAGATACGCATCGGGGAAAATATCCGGCGGGTGCGGCTTGAAAGAGGCATCGGACAGACGGAGCTGGTGCGGATGCTCCAGCTGGAGGGCGTGGAGATGACCCGCGAGACGCTGGTGAAGATCGAGCGCGGCATCCAGCACATTCAGGCCGTACAGCTGCGCGCCCTGCGGGACGCGCTGGACACCAGCTATGACGAACTGCTGAAATAAAAAAGTGTTCTGCCCGTGGGGCAGAACACTTTTTATTGTATATCGAAAACCACTCGCTGGGCGAGTGGTTCAAAAAAGGCTGCTGCCGAT